>Ga0065711_1035117_pt1 | contig 22780 bp, 16 predicted proteins | sample Hoacrofraction12_FD_59098 | JGI IMG/M metagenome (GOLD analysis project Ga0065711, IMG submission 59098) | Hoatzin crop microbial communities from Cojedes, Venezuela - Epithelial fraction 12 v2 (version 2) | ecosystem: Host-associated > Birds > Digestive system > Esophagus > Crop | place... | reverse complement strand
AGAAAGAAAGAAAGAAAGAAAGAAAGAAAGAAAGAAAGAAAGAAAGAAAGAAAGAAAGAAAGAAAGAAAGAAAGAAAGAAAGAAAGAAAGAAAGAAAGAAAGAAAGAAAGAAAGAAAAGAAAGAAAGAAAAGAAAGAAGGAAAAGAAAGAAGGAAAGAAAGAAAAGCACCCAAAAATGTTCAAAGGCAGTTTGGATCCAGCCATTTCAAAGAGGATTTACAGGCTTACACACCTGCAAGACCATAAGGGCCCTTCTCATCACGTATCTAGAGTAAGGAGCAAGAAAATCATGCTGGAGCAGAGCAAGGACCATGCAAAGTTTTCCAAAGCAACCTGAGCTACAAATCCATTGGTATCCCTGGATAATCCTCCCTTCCTATACAAGAAGAAGAGGATCACAAAGGAAGTGAGCAGAAGCTGGTTCAGACGAGCAGAAGGACATGGGTGCCTCTGCATGCTGTCTGTGCCAAAGGATGTGGTGACTGCTGACAGTCGGCTTGGACTCAAGGGCAGAGCAGACAAGCTCATGGAGGACAAATCCATTAATAGAGAGAAGCTACACACAGACAACGAAACCCCTGCCGCTGGAGTCAGAGGGAGTGTTTGTGGGGAGCGTTACCTGGCTCAGAACTGAATTCACGTTGAAGTAGATCCTTCCCCAAAACAGACTGTAATCTGCCAAGGTCTACAGAGATGATTATGCTGGTATAGGCTTTGTCCCCTTCCCTGGTTGGTCCATATCCTCACAAAATCCACTGAAATGCCTGTGGAGGTGGGTTAGATCCTTGTTTACCAGCAGTTATCTTCACAGCTGGGACAGATCTGCTCTCCGATGGTCATTACATCTTTTCCAGGTGAATGCAACTGGATGTAGCCTCTTATATTCAGTACACAGAAGGAATATTTCTGCCAAGTGGTATCCCTTACAACTCATGCAACACTGCTCACCGTGAGTGCAGTTAAAGTGTTCATCGCTGCACGGGGCGGAGGTCAGAGCCAGGAGGGAGACCCCAAGCAAATAGGTCAAGAAGACGAAATAAGTCTTGTCTCATTAATATACAGCAGGTGGGAACCTGGGGAACATGAAGGATTCATTGAGCGCTAGACAATGGTGTTCACAGCTCTGCACAGCAGACAAGCAAATACCGATGATTTCAGCAAGCTGAGAGCGATCCTTTGGGGAGAAATGGGCACTGAAGAAAGCCGGGTTCAGTCCTCTGTTAGTGAGGACTGGTGCCTTGGAGCCTACTCGGAGCTTGGCACTGAGCAGAGAGGAATGCCTAAGGCACCCACACATGAGTGTTTGTGTAGCTGGAGAAAAGATGAAATCTTCCATTTACCACTTCTCTGTCTTCTGGTGAGCCAACTGTTCCAGCATCGTTTGTGTCCCTGTTTATTGACAGTATATTAACCTCTGGGTGAAATGATAGGCCTCAGCAACTTCACAGTGGCCTTACACTGTTTGTAGTTACTGCTAAATACCACAGCAGATAATGTTATTTATTCGGCACATTGCTAATGTTGGATTACAATGGGACCCCCATCTGGAAATGGAGACAACCCCCTGCAAGAGGCCGGCATGAATTCATTACGAATCAGTGCTGCTCGAATAAAGCATCTACAGAGAATATCTAAGCAGTGACCTTCATACAAAATGTATCGCATAACACTTTCTATTAAAATAATCATAAACACAGTAAGCAGTAAGCAAAACAATCAAAATGTGTCTTGAAAATAAATGCAGAGAGGGCATAGTAGATGGAAGAGGGATTATATTTCCATTTAGGTATTACAGGCAGTGAAGGTTTTTTTTTCCCTTTTCTTTTCAAACAGTGTTTCCAAAATCAATAACGGGGGGAGGGAAATGGTGTGATTAGTAACATGGTGAGTAATTGCACCAGTTTGTCACTGCTCGTGTTCAATGTTAGAGCATCTATTAAGAAAGGAGGCTGTTGGAACCAGCCCTAGTCAATATTTGTCTACACCACAGAAAAAATCCTGCAGTCTGGCTAAATTCTGTATGCTTTTTGATCAGACACTTCGTCTCTGCCAACATCTGTCCTTCTCATCATGATTAGACCAACAGGCTTCAAGATCAAATCACCACGATGCCAGATGACACACGTACCCGCAGAGCAAGGTAATGCCGTTCTGTGATCTACACGATGGAAAAACAGAGCTACAAAGCGACTTGCTAAAGGGCAGCCAAGCGAGATGGTGGAGCTGAGCATTGTACCAGACCCCTGCATCCCTGCCGGGGATTATAGCAGAGTCGAAGCTGAAGGAAGAGACCTCTTCCGCCTTTTTGAGGTGCTACAAAGGAAGTCTCACTTTAATTTTCAGCGGCAAGTCTTACTACGTCCAGATCCATGCTGTCAGAAAAGGTGATGCCCCAGAGCAGAAGGTGAGCCTGCCTTATGGTTCCTTTGTGCATCATGTAGAAATACCGAAGGCCAGCGTCTACTGAAAGTCCCAGGCTTTGCTGCTCACTGCCGTATACTGTCATACAGCCTGTCATTAAAAATGGAGAGCTTGAAAGTATGCCTTGAGCAGGAGCAGTGGATGATCGTTGCTGCCGTACTATCTAGCTAATGGGTCTTGTAGAGGTCTCCTTCACCATCAGTAACCACCATATGGTTTTACCAGTGCGCAGCTTGCTTTGATCTACTTAGAAAGTGTTCTAGCTTGAGAGGACCCATTTTCCACATTGCTTCAAAATTCTCAATTTTTCCTTCCAGACCTGTTCTACAGTCCTGCACATGACTGCACTCAGGATATCACACCTGTAGTTACACCAGTCACTGCTTTCCTCTTTCACACACATGGGCACTGCCTTTGCTCATCAGTTGGATGATGTCCCCACCAGCTGTACATACAGCCCTTGACAGGAGACCTGCAAAACCATGGGACAGATTTCAGGATTCGGGCCGGAGACTGTTTCAGCTGTCTTGATCTCCTCTCCCACCCTCATCCCACCAGTCTGAGTACACTGAGGTTTTCATTCTGCATTCACCTTATTTCTGTTTCTGCAGCTCGGTTCTGCCTTCATTTCAAGCCTTCAACTTAATCCCTAGAAACACATTCATTTTCAGTTTGGTCCTACCTAGATTAGCTACAATCTCTAGCTACACAAGGAAAGAACAAGGAAGAACTGAGGCTCTAGAGACAGCCTTTTGTTAGAGGTTTTAATATATTTTGCAAGTTCCAGTTAAGTTTGAATTTCTCAATTTTTATTTTCTCTGTACATTGCCTGACCTCTCTGTCATATCTCTCTTTGATGATCAGTCTTTTTTCTATCCTTTCTGCAGGTTCTCAACTTACTGCTAATATATTTTTAGAGACGGTTAGTCATCCTGTCATAGCTGGGATTTTTTGCAGACATGTTTTCCCTATTACTTGTCAGACAACTTCCAGACTGCCTCTTAACTTTCAGGCCCTCAAGTTTTCCAGCAAGTTTCTAACAAGTTTCCTGGATTTCCCCAAGTTTGCTCTTGTGAATTTGAGAGATCTACATTTACTTCCTTCCCTTCCAATCTCAAATGACTTTCTCATGGTTAGTCACCACAGTTATTTTCTGTGACCAGTTCTTTATCCATAACCAAGTCTAAAATGGCAATGAATTTGTTGAATTGGATCCTATCTGAAGAAACCTTCTCATTACATCCAGAGTCCTATCTATGGATGTGGGGTTGTTCTGCTGACTTCCTCTTGCTTAGTCCTAGGCTGTCCTCCAACTCTGGCTGCACCCCCAGCACCCGCATCCTTCCCCTTGTGAGATGGACCAGGCGATGCTATAGTTACAAAGCAGTAACAGAGCCCATCACATACCCACTAGCAGGAACGTTCACCCAGACCTTCACGGTCTTCTCTTTCCCTTACACCAGCTCGTCTGCTGCCATTATGTTCTTTGCCCTTCCCTGTAATAAAAATGTTAATTGTATGATCTCATCTTGGGGTTTTTTCCTTCATTTAGTGGCAATGCTCAATGAATGAGGCAGGTTTGACATTTGCTTTTAGACTTTCTTTTCAGCGATCCCGTATCACTGAAAATCATTCACCCTATGAAACCGTTTTTTAAACCGAGTATTATCAATGAGTAACCATAGATGCTTTCCTGCCGATTAGCACTAATGAATCTAAAAGCATGCTTTTATCAATATTCCTTCACATTATATAGTTTATTGATGTACTTCGGTGCCTATTTTCTGTAATGAAAACTGTGAAATTGCATATCTATCATGACTAAGTAGTGATGTAACTCAGAGCCAACTTTAATTGTTGATTCTTTCACTGAGAAGGTGATCTTAGAAGCTATAACTACAAAAATCCATGGAGTTATTTTTTCCTAATCAATAACCCGCTTTCCCATAAAAGTGGAAAATTCAAATTGATAAAGGAAAATATATTTTCATATACAACATAATTAGTTCGTGGGACTTCTTACCACAGAATTCATTCAGCCCAAGATTAAAAAAGCTTGGGCATTAAATGGGTAGTCAGAAACCCACAGTTATTATAGCTATGGCTGGAAAGGTTTTGGAAGTGATATGAAGCTGCATATCTCAAGTTTGTTACTCTCTTCCAGAGACTGAGATGAGTCTTAAGGTGGGGTAGGAAAATATCTGAATACTGAGGGTCTTGTATGACTTTCTGAAGTATCTGGTTCCTAAACACTGTGAGAAGCGAGGCCAATAACTAGCTGAGTATCTGACCTACCAAAGCTCAGATATTCCTGTATCTGCCGTTTAACTCCAATCCTGTGAACATATTTCCACAGGGAAGAAAAGCCTCAGTCATTTAAGCTGCCACTGCTGCATCCTCCTGTTTGTAATGAAACAACTTCCTTTAGTTTCTAACACATTGAAACGAGTTTTTTATAATCCTTATTTATGAGATGAACTCAGCTTACAATATTACAATAAATATAATAAAACAACTGGCACTTTTCAGAAAATTTTGCAATTTCATCTACATGCTGTATTTTACCATACTTTTAATCTAAAGAAAACACTGGGATCTTTGTAAAATTGGAATTTTCCTGACTTTTGTAAAATCTGAACTTTTATCTCCCTTTCTTTTCTGTAGACCACTAGGGTTTGGTGCTGGGGTTTTTAAGCAAAGAAGAGGGTGATTTTAAGAGCTAAATGATGCTGGACCAAAATGTGTTTCCAGCCAAGCAGAGGGACAGGCGGTCTCGGGGCTGAGGGGTTACGGTGCTCACAGTCACGGTCGATGCAGAGGTGGGCATTCAGGTGATGGCGTGTCCGGCAGCTAAATCAAACCCATCCTGGCTATGAATGCATATTTCTGGCTGGCAAACCACCGGCAACTGGTTTTTAAGATACTCACGACTCTGGGGACAGCCTTTTGGCCATTTAGTTCCTGAAACATCAATGGCCAGAAGTTCAGTGGACAAATCAAACAGTGGTTGTCATTCAAGAGGTGGATAGTGAATCGTCTGCTCACGATGCAAGTAAGGCGGCAAAGTCTTCATCCCATTTTCCTCTGCGTTTTCCCCCAGTTCCTGGTATCACTGACAGTTCCTGTGCCTTGCTTGGCCCTGGCCTGCACTGGGGGGACACAGGGGACCTGTCTCCTCCAGGTCAATCCAGCTGTGCCACAGCTGGCGCATGTCTCGGCTGCGACGGAGTAACCCTGACATCTAGTGGCTTCCAGAGCCGGAATCCTGCACATCCCCCAGGCCAGCGGAGCAGGGCTGAGCAGGAGGCACCACCAGCTCTCTCGGAAGGCCACCTTCCATCGGTGCAGCCAACAGCGTTTCCGCAGAGAGGAAAAAGATACCGGCAACCGTCACCGCTCCGAGGGACGTTATTAATAACATCATCGCTAGGAAATTATTTGGTCACTATTGTTTTTTCAACAGGCTGTTGGGTTTTGGCTCTGATGGTTCTTGTGCCAGGCAGGTGGCCTTGCCCAGGGAGCCCATACATGCCCGAGGGATGCTTTTCCATGGCCTCCTTGGGACAAAGACCTGTGCAGCCTCCCGTGCCTGGAAACGCTCCACAACATTACAGGAACAGGTAGGAGGAGGTGCCAAGCAGGGGGGACAAGAGGATCTCAGTGTGACCTCTTCCCGTGTTAATGGGGAAGGAGAAGGAGGCACTCTGTACACCTGAATGGTGGCCCCAGCTTCCCACTCGTGCTGCCCAGGTGGCTTTTGTAGGAGGCATTTTATCACAAAGCCTTCTCTGAACAGAAACACCCGCTGTCTGCTCTCAGCAGGGAGTGATGGAGATGTGCCTCTTGGAGATGCAACGATCTGGCAGCCCTCTTGCAGGTGGTGGGGCAAGACGGTGTCTCCGTGCACTCTGCTCTTGGTGTACCTGTCCCCTGGCTGTGTCCCCAACTGGGTTTCCAAACCCTGCTGCCTGCCGCTGCCACGTCCCCCACACCCTGCCTGGGTCTGCAGGCACCGCTGTCTGCCAGCACCTCCATCTAAGATGAGCTGGAAATCCTTCCCGAGCCCCCCTGGGCAACAAAATTATCACGGGGGTAGAAACCACGCAGAAACAGAGGCAGTGAGGGCGACTGGATAGTAGGGATAGGGTTTTTTCACACTGTTTGCAATGAACACAGCAACTCTGTGTTCTCTGGCAAATAGAAATGTAGGTCCCACAGCGTCCGCTGGGCGAAGAAATTCACACAAAAGCAGCGTGAGAAGCAGAAGCAAGCAGCGCATAGCAATCACAGAGAGATCCACGCGGGCCGGTGTTCTCGTCACCAGTCCCCTGGTACCTGCACACGCTGCAGCATTGCAGGCAGGAGCCAGGGGGAAGCCAAGGGATGGCAGTCACACTTTTGCCACCGTTTTTCCCTGCTGACACCAGCTTTCTTAGCAATGCGGGAAAACCACGGCCCCTACATTTCAAGGCAATTTCAGCAGTCTGTACACGAGGCTGTGCCACGGCACTGCCCACCCTGGAAGCCCAGGGTTTGGCACTGACTCTGCACCATCAGCTGAGGAGGGCTGTTGTCGTGTTGTGGCCTTTCCAAAACCCAAGCTCTGTGTCCACGTGGGCCAACACGGGGCTGGTGGCCACCTAAGGAGTTGAGGCACATCTGGGATGGGGCGAGGGGGAGCACAGCCCTGCAAGTGCACTGTAACACACCGTTACGCTCATGATGTCCATCAGCAAGCCCCCGTGGACATCTCAGTAATTCTGAATCCCTGCCTCCTTCTCCCTTCTGCAGCCGGTGGGAGATGAGGGATCAAGCATGGGATGGACAGACAAACCCCCGCCACTCGACTCCCTCCAGCTGGAGTTTGCACAAGCAGTTTCAGTACAGTCAGACCTTGTGAGTGCACGAAAACCTGCTTGCACGGACACCCATGGCAGCATTTTCGTGGTGCTGGTTGCTCCTGCTGTGCTGAGGACAATGGCACTTGCCACAGAGCGTGAAATCTCGGTGCATGCGGACTTTGTCACAGGGAAAAACTCTCCAAAGGAACGGAGGGAGCACAAGTGAACTTGCAATTTGCCTGTTTTGAGGACATGAGGATTAAAATGAGGATTTACTCTGAGGACTGCTAAGGGATGCTCTTGCAGGAGCTTGCACTGCCCAGCTGTCTTATTTGCATCTGACCCTCGGCCTCGCCGCGTGCAGCTCATCCTCGCACGGCGTAGCAAGGAGACAGTGCCGCATTCGCAGGGATTTTCTGCACCTTGTTCCCTGCCTGCAGAGCCAGGCTGTGCATGTCCCGGGGTGGGGGCAGAAGGATGGACGTGCCACGGCCAGGGCTCTGAACGTGGGCTCCTGGGCAGCCAGCGCTTTGCCCCATCCTTACTGTCCTCTCCAGCAAGGTCCCTGAAGAGGGTCCCCATTTCTGCAGCCGACACGAGCCGTCCCCTCTCTCCTCCTGCCGCTTCCCCTCCCTGTGCGGAGGATTCGCCATGATTTTCTGCTTACTTCCAGCTGTGTTTACAGTCACAGGATTTCTTACTTCTCGTGAAAGTCACTCCCAGGGTGAAATTTGAGTTTGTAAATTATTAAAATGTTATCAAGAGCGTGCAGACTTGCCCATTTTTTTTTTCCTGTTGGTGAATAAGCTGATGTATAATTCAATTCTCCCCCCACAGTTTCTTCAGTAATACTTAAAAATTATACACACACGCACACACACAGACACAGAGACAGTTCCAAACCTTATTTCCATTTATTTAGAAGTCTCTTTGGGCCAGAGGCTTTATCTCCCTGTCTTTCTGCACAGAGCTGAGTAAACTTAGGGTGTTGTCGTTATATGAATAATATATAATAAGAAGTTCAGAATTCTTACTTTCTGAATGTATCTTCATAATAAATTATTTTAAATGCTTGTTTCTGAGAGAGAAATAGCAGATGAGAGCACATATATGGTACACAATTATTACTGTTCGTCATTGCACAGAACAAGAAACAATGCTTCTGTTTATAGTTTCCTGACGATATCTCCTTTATAAAAAACCTGCTTATAATTTTGCTAGATTTTAATTCTTTGGGCTGAAACTTCCTTGGCTGAGTGCCTAGCAGGGTTCAGCTTTCCTTGAAAACTGAAGTAAGCAAAATCTTGTTTTTTCCCCTCTCACATTTAAACAATTTTACAACCTTGAGGAGTTTCTATGCTCCCAGGCATAAAAGCCCACGCTGTTTGGCAGAGTGGCTGAGGTCAGCTGTGGCCTCTTGGGAATTCACCCAAACTTACTGCAAGCCAATAGCTCCTGAAAAAAACAGTTTACACCATCCCCGTAGGTGACTGAAAGATGGAACCTTGGAGGCTGGAGGGCCCAAGGATGAAGGATGAAGGCTTAGCAGAGGAACAGGTCTGGAAAGGATGTGGAGGAGGAGATGGCACAAGGTGGGATAGCAGCTGAGGATATCAAAAAGCATGACTTGGGATGAGGAGATGAAGCTGGGAAGGGGTGAAGGAAGATGCAAGAACACTCTTTCTTTTCTCCTTCCCTTCAGGGACTGATCTGCAGGAAAGAAAAAATCACCTTCTGGTGTCTCCGCGAGCTCCAAGGGATGCAATGGAAAGAGACCATGGTTCCTCTACACACCGCCTGCCTGAAGGTTTCCTAAGCAGACACATGCACACACTCGTGCATGACCTAAAGAGAAGGTGCTGTAATGAAATGTTCAGAAATAAGCAGTTATCCAGCTTGCTTCCCTAGCCAACGTGGTGTGAGAGAAGCTCTTCCAAGGGCACTCATCCTACCCATTCCAGGAAGATGTCTTCATACTTTCTAGAGGTCAACGAGCTTTTTCCCACTGGAAACAACCCGTCTCAGGATATGCAGCTTTCAGAGTGCTACCGCTGGGTATGCAGGGTGAGGACCTCCATCCCTGGCTCTGCAGCTGTGCCAGGCATTTGCAGTCCCAGGTAGGGTCTGTTGGAGCTGTGCTTTGAACCAGTTGCACTAAAATTGCTGGGACATGTGATGTCTCGGACATCTGGGTGGCAGAGGAGGCCCCCTCAGCTGCTTAGTGCTTGTGAAAGTCCATGCTTTGCTTTCTCTGGCTTATCATTCACCCTTTATTTCGTTTATCCTTCCTCTTCCACAGGTTTGTTACACACTGTCCAGACCCTAACCCAAGGTGCATTAAACAATTATGTTCTCCCAGCTCCACAATGCAGACACGTTCAAGGTGCCCTCCGGTGCGGGAGGGGACCCTCCTCTCTGGTGGCATTTCCCAGTCAGAACTGCCCTGAAAATTTCTACCCCAAAAATCCTTTCAGCTCATGAGCTTCATGCTAAAGTAGGACCTGTCATGGACCTTGTGCTATGAGGTTTAGTGATATCTATTCTAATCTCATGTTCCCCAGGAAGCTGCTCTCATCCACTCGCTGGAGCTGTATAAGCTTTCAGCAGGTCATCCAGCCGACGAAGGGGCTTTTCACGTCACTGTGAAGATTGTCCTGTGCCTGGGACCAAGATCTGCACATCTTCCAGACAGGCCACCAAGTGTTTTGGTGTGGCGCAGGTTCGCAGAGCTGACACATATGCTCAGCCGTCCCCTCCTGAGGCCAAAGCAGCATTCTGGAGGGAAGCTGGAGCATTAGCAGAATCTTTCCCCATTACGCATCTGGCACGACTGGTGCTTTGGGAACATCAATGACATGCTTATGTGCGAACACTACCCAGGAACACGTTTCATAGTGAAATGGAGCTTGCTAAATGCTCTCATGTGTTTGGTCTAAGAGGCTCAAAGACTGGCAGAAAGCTCACCAGCAAATGTGGGCTGTCCATCGACACATGGCAGTGTGATGTCTGTGGTAGAAAAAAGGTTGGGAGAGGATGATGTATGGGGCTGTAATTGATGTGAAGTAAGTTGTACTCAGCTAGCTGAAGGAAAGAGCACCTGAAGGACAGCCAGTGAAGAACAGCTCTCAGGTCAGCCTGACATTTGCTGTCCTGTGGGCAAACATTTCTTACAAAAATTGTACTCCACCTCCAGAAGAAAATTAATAATCGAAATTGATGAGGAGAGGAGATGTTGGCTGTCTCCATCAACAGCAATGGACACCACCATTAAAGACGAGAAGTGAAGGATATTTTTACTCTTTCTAATGGAAACCAATCTATCAAGATGTTTCTCATGTTGCTGAAATAACAAATAAGCTTTTTATTGCATCTCCCATCGTGGTTCTGCCTTTCCCATCTCTCGTTAATGAATCTTTCAGTATATGGTAGGAACTGCAAATATAGATCACCAGCGGGCTGGGACTCAAAACACATATTCCTAAAAAGGCATCCTTTTGACCCAAACAGGTATCTCCTCCTCGTAATAGACTGTTCTCTCGTCAGACGGACTTGCAAGAAGAAGGAGACAAATAGCATTGATGCAAGCCATTAATTGCTTCCCTGTTATGGAAGGCAAACTTGGATGCAGACACTATCTAAGCATTTAATTACAAGTAGAAATTACTTCTTCTTTACTGAACCTAGCATGTTAAAGCATGCTGGCCTCCTTTCATGCAAAGAGAATAAATATTTTTGCAACCATGTCAAATTTTCTTTTTTTTTTTTTTTTTGTTTTTTCCCACTCACTTGCTCCCTTTCTGTTTGTTAGTGTTTTGGCAGCGAGAAAAAATAATTAACCAGAACAATATGATGCAGAGAGGCATCACAAGCCCTGAAGTCGTTTAGCCTAGAGAGGAGAATGAGAGTGATTTCATTGTGAGGGGTATCATGAGAAGTAATAAGAATATACTGTCATTTCGTAGAAGCAATGGGGATGCTCAGCTGGAGTACAGTCCTCTGTTAAAGGAAAGCAAAGATAATATTTTTAACTCAGAGCCTGGTGCTGGGATGGCAAATGAAGAAGAAACCTAACTAAAATTCAGCACCCACTAGGTGCAAGGCCTGCTAGTGTCCTTTCAGGCTTCAGAATTGAATAATTTCTACTTGAGGTACAAAGCTGTTACACCGAGGCCTGTTCTGCTACTTACTTTTCAGAAAAAACGCTGATTTATTGCTGTGGACCTGCCTCTAAGTTGTTGTTTACCATGATATCTGCTTTCCAGATAAATGGATAAATTGGATAAATGGGGGTTGCTCTTTACGTTAAGAAAGCCTTGTCAGTAAACATGCATTATTGCTGTGATTAGCTTGAGGAATCATATACATTTTTCATGCTTTTCTAGTTGCACACTTCTAATTCACTCCTAAAAGCCCATCTATTTAAATGAGCTTGCCTTGCCTGCTAATCAATAGTTTGCACTCTGGGGCTGCTGGCAGCATTGCCGGGGGGAGCACTGCGGCACACCGGGACCCACCGGGTCGGGGGCACAGATGGGACCCCCCTGCGGGCCGGGCAGACCAGAGGCTGCGCTGGGACAACAGGAGAGAGCCCGGGACCGGTCTCCTGACTAAATTGCTACATAGCTGGGCATTGACCCCAAAATCTAACAACAAATCACTGCGTGTCCACTCTGGACTTCTCGGGCTCCCCTGCCCTGCTGTATGCTTGCAGGGCAGGAAAGCTTTGTTAGCTTTCTTGCTGATAGCCCAAAGCACCAACCTGTGGCTTTTGGGGCAGCCTCCATGGGATCCGACACCCCCACACCTCTGCTAGAAGGGGAAAAGCCTGGCGCCTGCCAGCCAAGGAGACATGCCTAAGTCCCCATTGCTGAGCGTAGCTCCAAACCCTGCGGCAGCCACCACCACCGTGTTGCTGCAAAGAGGCTTCTGAGGGCGGAAGCCCTGAAAATGAAGGTCTGGAGGCAGCACGCTGACCTGCCTGGGACCTGCAGCATCTCAGGGACACAAGCTGGCTCGTCCCTACCCGGCAGGAGCACAGCCGGTGCATTAGGGCAGTCAAACTGGGTTGTCGATGGATGGTTTTGCAAACTGACATGGGAACTGCTGTTTATTTTGAGCCTGTTCCCACCTTCGCTTCAGCATGAGCCCATGTCCCGGCCTGGCAGAGGATCTTCTGAGATGCATGTTCCTTAATTGCCAGAGCATCTGCCTCACACCAGGAACAGGAGGGAGTGTGATTTATTTCGCAGGCTTTTGGGCCACCGTCGCGAACATTTTGCTGCAGACAGGGAAGCAGCAGCAGCTCCGAAGCAGCTCTGCATCCCGCCATCAGCAGCACAGATTTCTCTCTGCAGCCGCAACAGCTTCAGCTGGGTGAGATGCTCTCGGCCCCCACACCAGCAACCCTGATTTTCTCCAGCTCAGCCTGCAGAGCCTATAAAAAGATCAATGTTGTGTTTACTTGAGGCTTTGTAGGGACTTTTAGAGTTTCAGCAGTAGCTGTTTGTCACAAAAGGCTGATCGGAGAGGTGGTTACTGCGTCCTGGAGGGCACAGGGCTGCTACTGAAATGTGCAACTTCGGCAGCACGGGAAAGGGAGAGTTGGACTCAGCTTGCCAAAGAGGCAAAAATTAATCTAATGTGACTGCAAATCTAATGGGAACCCATTTCTTTCTCCATCCCAGTTTAGGATTGCTAATACCATGCGTGTTTGCACAGACTTAATTGAATGTCCTTGCCTCTGATGCGCTTTGACAAGGAAGGCAGCTTGCAGAATTTTGTCAAAGGAACAGAGCAACTTTGGAGATCCAGACCCAAAATACAAATTTTCCTTTGAATTACAGCCTGTGCATAATGTTTGCCTCATTTGTTAAAAGCCTGGTTTATTTGCCTACTTGAGCTCATCAGTGTAAATATTTGCCCTCTCTCATCACACTCATTAAATCCTTCGCGTTTGACCTGGAAGTCAGAGGAGGTGGTTTGCTACGGTGCACGAGCTGCCGGGTGTGTTTGCCTGTGCAGGAGGAGCTGGCCCAGCCCTCGGTTCACGCCGTGTTTGCTGAGCTGCTCTGCAGCACGGCAGGTCTGCGGCCCCGAGAGCCGCGCCGCTCGGGGACCCGTTTCCTTGTTTGTTTGATCGATTGGGTTTGTTTGCTGAGAAATCCACATTTCCTCATACCGATGCGGGCGTGGGCTGTGAGCACGCATGGGGTTGGCAGGGGCACGAGTTCCCTGGTTTCCCAACCAAACTGCACTTTGTGAGAGTCTCAGGAGCCTCTTGAAGGCTCTCCAGAATGGAAAGGTGTCGAAACCTAGGTTTAGCGAAACATGACTGAAGCCACTTCCCTCACTGCTTTTCAGTCTCTTATGCACAGAAAGCTAGAAAGTAACCCCCCGAAGGCAGACCACTGCAAATGGAATTCAGGCCAGTATAAAGCATTAGCACTTCTCTGCTGGATGGGTCTCATCTTAGTCTTGTTGGGGGAGAGGAGGATGAGAAGTCCTTTGCTCTAAACGCTTGACACTTTTCCTCCTCTACTTCAGAACCCTGTTTCTTCACTGAGGAACACCAAAATCATTGCTGGGGGCAGCAGGAGTAAGTGCAACATCACATCCCCCTTCTCAAAAAGCTGATGAGGACTCAGCATCAGCAGGACCAGCGCAAGGCACTGTTGCAATGCAACCACCAGAGCCCCACCATGAAGAGGAGGATATATCCATGTCCCTCGTGCAGCCCGTCCCCGCAGCGAGATCTTCGCATAAAGACATCAAAAGCCCAGATATCTTCCATCTCAAGCAGCAGTGGGTTGATTCTTACACCCAAATGTATTCAGAGCAAATTTTCTCTCCTGGGCCACAAACATGCTGCAATAACTAGAAGTGGTCCATAGCAGAGCATTCTCAAAAGTGTCATTTCTCAACCCAGATCTTTTAAAGAGGCAGTCACACTTTGAAGAGGGAGCGAGTCCATTTCCTCCAGCAAAGATCTGAGGGAATACAGGATATACAGTATTTTCAGATACCTCTGAGCTGCTGTTTGAACTGTAAGTCCAGATGAGCTCAAGGAAGGCAAGATTGTGGAGCTCGCTGGAAGACTGGAATTCTCTCGCTAGTTCTGAAATTTAGCTGAAAAATGTATCAGAGGCATTTTTTCCCCTCCCATCCAAGCTACAAGCATGAATTCCCTTCTTTGGTGTCAGGTTTTGCTAACAATGATTTTCAATGCAAGAAGTTCTACTCTGAAGACACTTTGAAGCTGAAAAGCTGTTTCTGACTTCAGCAAAAACAAAGCACAACAACAAGCTGGAACATTCGTATATCCCATATAAAGCTTTCAGTGTGTATGCATTTAGCCCCTTTACGGTTTCTTCTCATTCCTGTCTGCAAAACCATTTTCCAACAGAAGCTGTTGCACAGCAGCCCTCCGGGCCCCCCATTCCCTGACTGTTGGTGGGTGCCTCTGACCCACCAGGACAAATCAGTGTTTCACATTCCTTGTCCCCAGCAGTGTTTCCTTCAGAAGAAACACAACTCATAACTTTTCAGATGATGCACTTGGTGATAGCAGTGCTGTTAAAAAAGCAGGGTGGGAAGGCACAGAAGTGCTTGAGGAAGAGAGAAAAGCCTTTTAGGAGTGTTTGCTGCTACCCTGCAGGCTCTTTATGGCTGGAAGTTAAACTGGTGCCTCCTGTCTTCCCCACCATAGCACATCTGCTGGTACATGGGCGCACAGTGCCAGGCAGATGCCATATCTTTCCCCAGCAGCACCAGGAGCCACCACCTGACTTTGTCGGCATGCCACTCATGTACCATTCTTGCTATTTGTCTGACTATCTCCAGAGTTCCTCCACAGCCTCCCATCCAGCTCCACAGCCCCAGTGTCCGTACCCACATCCCCACCAACCCTGACACCCACTTCCGTTCCCCAGAAAGGAGCAGAAGACCCCCTCTCCCACTCAATCAGCCCAGTGTAGTGAGACCAGCAGAGACCTGCCATCCCTCTTCCCATTATTTTCTCTCTCTTTTCAAAAGATTCTAGGATCTCTACTCCCTCTTATTTATCCCTGTGCTATTTTCCATCAGTGCTCACTCTCCTGGGGAAGTTTTGCTCTTGGTGGTTGTATAGGAGTGATTGATTTCTCATGATGGAGCTGTCTCTCTGCCCACTGCCTGCACCACACCGCAGGGAGGTATGCCTCCTGCTTAGATAGATGCTTCCCCTCCAAAAGAGGGGTGTCCTGGAGACCCCCTCAGATTAGAGAAAGGTTTTTCCCATAAGCTGAAATCACTCTCAGAGCCCTCTGCCCCCTTCCCAGCATTCCAGCACTGCTCACAAATTCCAGAACTGCCCCTCTCTGCACTGTACGTTTTGTAGCAGCTCTTCCCAATTAGCTGCTCAGGCACACCTGGGTTGCTAACGAGCCCCATCATTAAGCCCCTCAGGGCTGCTGGTGCCTGAGATCCAGCTCCTTCATTGCAAGTCCTTGCAGGATCTTTTCCCCCGCCATTTTCTCTTTGTTCAAAGGTACCATTTGCCTTCAGGGTAAAAGGAAGCATTTTCAGGAGTGCAGACATCCAGTAAAACTAATTTTGCATTGATTATCAGGGGGAGGTAATGCAGAGCATGTTTCCTTCGTGGGCATCAGCTGTGGCCCTTTGGATGAAGCCCTTGCAAGTGTTTGCTGACCACGCATTCCCCTTGAAGTTGAAAGCCAGCTGTGCACAGGTGTCACATTGAGATTTTGACCATACTGTAACTGATCCTGGAGAAAAAACAGTTTTCTTTTGTTAGACATATTGCCAAAACTTCTCTGCAGAAACACTTTGGAAACAGCATCTTCTGTGAAGGCAGCACTCAACCTGATATAATATCCTCCATTCCCCAGACAAGGTATTTCACAGAAGTGTTTCAGAGCTGGCTAGTACCATGAGTATACAATTACTCTTCCCCTCAGCTGATAAGTGTTCAGTTGCTCTCCATGTCCTGAGATTTAACGTTTACTACTGACTCCAGCCAGGTTTTTCTGCTAGCTTCAGGCTAGCTCTAAAGCGAAAGGTTAAAATTGGGTGCTCCCAGAAGTCTGCTTGTGTGCAGCAAGGAAGAACCCGTGCTGTGCTACGTGAGGATGAACTTGGTCTGTAAAGCATCACTGTGTAACAATTGACAGCTGTAAGTGGGCTTCACCCGTTGATTATGCTCAAAATTAGTGAAAACTCTTCAAGATAATATCTCTGTACGAGTCCCACTCTCCTGCACCCTGGGGACAGGCAGAAATGGGAGAAGGAATCAGCAAAGAGATTCTCCAAACATGCAAGACAAGTTTCTGAGGCCAGTCCATGGAGTCTGGTTTCAGCTCCTGGAGTTGCTCTGACCAAATTAATGACCAAATATTTGCCCATCAGTCCTGCAGATCATGCTCTTGGTGGTGGTGGATGTGGGAGCCCTGGAGGAGTGGTAAAACTTACCTACTATGACTGTGTTCATATTGCTCTGACAAGTCACTGCTCGGACTTTTCTGTTCCTTTTTTGTGGCTTTCCATCACTTTCCACAGGTAGACCTCTCGTCACCTCCTCTGGAGGTGGTCTGCAAAGCATGTTTCCCAGCCTTGCTGCTGTCCCCACAGCTGTCCGCCATGTGATGAAATGCCCATCCCGCTTGCTGTCAGACATCCCATGCCTTACCTAAGCCTTTCCCACCCACTTTGGGAGATGATCTTTAAATGACCATTTGAGGATTGCATCCAAAAAAACCCTTGTTGTTATGCAAAAGCACCAGAAGTGCTTCTAGAATTAGCAGCTACTCCAGGTTGCCCTGTTCATTTTGAAATGTGCCACTTCAAAGCCCTTCAAGGGCTTGATTTGGGAAGTAAATGGGATTCAGAGCAGGTGAAACATTAAGTAATTACAAATTATTGGAACACTTCATGTTACGAAAGCCCTTCAAATAATTTTAAATTACTTTGTACTAATTGTGATCAGTGCTCCATTCATTTCCAAAGCCCTCTTCAAACGACAAGCCGGGGTATATTTTGGGAGCTGGAACCCAGTGCTTGGTTTAAAAAAAACAAAAAACAAGAAAAAAAAAAGCCAGAAAAAAATTTCTTCCTGGAATAACAGGCTTCTGAAAAAGATCTGAAGAATGCGCTTACCAGTTGCATTTCACAAATTCTTCCAAGTTGCCTGGAGCAGCGTACCAAAACCAAGTCAAGGCCAATGTGTACAGCTGATACCCCTTGAGCAGAGGATATTCCCCAATTACACCACTTGGGAGTAATTTTAAAAATGAAAGAAAGGATTAGAGTAGAGAAGACGACCAGATAACAGTGGCAAGAAACACAGGCATAGCTGGAGTGTGGGAGAGCACAACAGACACCCTTCCCAGGCATCCTTTGTCTAGGATAGCTAGGAAAAGCTTTTTCATCATCCAAGCCAACACCAGATCACAGACACTGATTTCTTTTCCGTTCTGCCTTGTCAAAAGCCTACCTCTGGGAACTGCTCTAGGCTTCCCCATAGGCCTCTGGCAAATGGAGCTTTTGGTGATACACATTCATAAGCCCTTGGCGCTGGCAGGAATGCTTTGGTTTGGTTGGAGACCTAGGCACCTTGGAGTTGTAAGAGTTGTAACTGGTGATTTCTCACCTGTCTGAGGTCTCTTTGCCTTACGATGGGATGAATCTTCTTTTAGGGGTTTTTCTCACACAAAACCGTCAAAATCATCTCCAATGACACATCCAGCTTACTGAGTACAGAGAGCTTGAATACATAGGACCCACAGCCAACGTGAAGCTGGTGCAGAAATGGACCAGAAAAGTTGTTTAATGTCCCCTTATGCTAACAACACACATTAATTGCACTATCCTAACTGTACAAAAGTGTGTTATGAATCACTAATAATAGGATTAAACCATCATATCTGACGAATGCTTGAGGAAATTTGTCTTTAGGTGAGTATGCAGACAGCTTATGCAAATTCATACCCGAAACTGTTAAAAATGGTCCTGTAGTGTAATTAGTTTCTTTCATTGCAGATTAAGTCATATTACTTTGAGCTTTTTTCCAAATGCATAATGAAGATGACTACCTTTGATGTTTCAGTCTCATTACCAAGCTTCGGATGGTCCCTGACAGACCCTTTATGGCATGCTGTCTCAAAGCTCTGCGATGGTGTGGCTCCTGCATTGTAGATTTGACGGTCAGAAAGCACAAGAGTGGGTCATGACATTAAGGAGAGCATGTTTCTACCAACCTAAAAAAAGGGAAAACCATCCAGCTTTTTTTTAGGGCTTTGTTAGTTTTTAAGAATGGCAACAGAAGAAAAGCCTCCAAAATCCCAGTACTTCTGGCTCCTCACCCTGCCTTTCCCATCCCAGCTTCTTCCTGATGATCTTTTCAGTTCCTAGCTCTCCAGTTCTGACCATCCACCCGCATCCAGTCCCGTGGTGTCACTGGGATGCCGTTCTTCACTGGAGCGCTTATTTTCCTGTTCAGCAGCAAAGGTCTGACTCAGGCAACACGGGTGTTTATCCCCTTTTTCACATGTTTTTGTGGCACTGCATCAAATGGGTTACTCATGTCCTGACTCGCTAGGAGGGCCTTTGCTTGAGTGAGAAAGCATCTTTCTGTGTCCACTGAAAACGTTAATGGAAGTCACAGTGTTGTGGGTCTTCCCACCTCCCTGCACCTGGAGAAACCTCCTCTCCCTCCTGCTGCTGCTCCTCTTGGTGCTTATGCAGCTCATTATCCTCTCCTTTCTCCATGAAAATGCTGAGGGCTTATGAAGTTGATGGTTTGAAGCACCAGACCATGTCGACAGGCTCCTTAACGTCTCCTTAGGGAGGCTCAGCTCCAGGTCTGGAGCCCGTGTGTGTGTCTGGGTCAAAATGTCATTTTACAAAAAAAAAGAGCATTTAGCTGGATGTTTGTCCCATGATCTCTATGCAGAACATCGGAACAAGTCACACAGTGATAGCATGGGCAGGCTTTGCAGGCTGCAAGCTTTCATTTGGCTTCTCCACCCATAGCCCATGGGTCCCTGCCAAGGTGTAGGCAGCAGGTGTCTGTGGCAAGGTAACGTCTCTGAGCTTGCAGAGAGTCTGAAACGATGATGCTGCAATATGCACCATCTTCATCAACCACCTGAAAGTATAAACTATAAAGCAGGATGACGCTTTACAAGCCCCCACAAACCCTCCTTTGGTAGGCTAAATGAGATGATGCAGAGAGAGGGGAGAGGTAGAAAGAGAGGAGGGACTGCATGTTGCTGGGCTGACCAAAATGCAGAGAAAGAGAAGAAAGCAAAGAAACAAGGAAGAAACAGACAAATAGAGGACAGAAACCAAAAAGCAAAACTAATATTTCAGAGGGGAGCAGATGGACAGGCAGAGAATGACTGCGCTTAAAACGTCTGATTGCCTCTAAGAGCCACTTCCCTGTATACCAAAACACGCTTCTCCCAGTCAACATTATTTGCAATCCTGCTAAGAGTTGAAGGGAGAAGACTTCATACTTCTTATCACGTAAATGCCTTTGTTAGGAATCCAGCTGCCGTATGAGTTTGGCTGGCCAGTTCCTCCAGCCTGGTGTGGGCAGCCAGCTGCTGCCAAACCCAACTGCCAGATCCTGCCACCCTTCACCTTGCTGGTGGCGGTGGTTGAAGTCTCTCCCCTCCTCCACTCAGCTAGCAATTTTCACAAGGCTTGCAGGAACTTAATTATCTTGGAGACATCATCTGTGCACCCAAATGTTAGTTGGAATAAGCCGCAGTTTAGAAAGGGTTACGGGAGAGCTCGCCAGCCAGCGTGCCAGCCTCACTGCCTTAAGAAACCAGGCTGAAAATGTGGAGGAAAAACAGCACCAAATCAAAAAACGGCTAATTTACTAATTACAATAACAATAAAACTCAGTCATTAAAAAGGCAGTTAAAGCTGCAAACGAACAACTGCTTCAACAGTTATCTGTAACAGCATTTACAAGGCCCAAGTTCTCAAAACCCATGAAAATGAATAGCTCAGGATATCATAAATTTTATACTGCTCCCATAGCAAACCTGCACAGAGTATACCAGAAAATGCATATTTCATTACCACTCCACAGCCTCAGCTCCCATGCAGACTGCAGGCATTCTTTTAGCTGTAATTTTATAATATGCACACAACTCAAAACCTCTTTGTAAAAGAAATATAAAAATGATGCATGCGCATATTAAAGACTCGTATTTATCAGTCTCAAATGTAAGTTCACACACAGGCTTAATGTTACCATAAATCAACAGCTCTCTCTGTTAAACCATATATGCAACCTTATCATCAAGAAACCTATTTATGAACACTAGAGCAAGTAATCCAACCATTGTTTGAAAAAATATTTCCTAAAAATATTCCCTGTCTGAATGAATTACTCAAAAGATACATCATGAAAGCAAAATAAAAACAAAACCCGACTATTAAAACTATGCAAGGACTTGAGGCTGGAGGAAATGGCATTAGGAGGAGGAAGCATTCATTTCATATTCAATAAAAGCAGCGCCCTTAGCTAGTCACAATCCTCAGGTGGGTGTTTGAGGCTTGGAGGATCCTCCATGAAGTCTGGACAAAAGAAAAAAAACTCTGTCAAAACTAGTTTTAGTGAGAAAACTGGGTTTTGTACCAGAACAGTAACTCCCTTTGCTTCCATTGAAAATTATGTATTTCTTACAAAGAAGCAAATAAACAAAAAAAGCATAAAAAAAGCATGATCTGTTGCTTCTTCATGGGGTGAAGAAGAGGCAGAAACAGCAGCCTGCCCACCTTGGGCTACCCTTTGCCACCAAGGACCCACCTCCTGCTTCTCACGCTGGCTAAGAAGGACTCCAGCCATGGTGAGAAGAAGAACCACATCTCTCTTCATCCCTGTCTCAGCTCCAGGCAAAGGCTTATGCGATTTTGGAGCTTGCACGGAGGGAAGAATAGCTCCCCGCAATCTCACCCACAGCCTCTTGCTAATATTCTGCGACTGTGTGGCTAACAGCTCATTAGTATTGAAATTGGTTCATACATAGTTCACTTGCAATTTAGGCTCCAATAAGCTTCCTATTTAGAGCCTGCAATGCTATGAATTTATGCCCACCTGAAATCTGTTACAATGCTACCGCATAGACATGCAATTTCATAGAGAGATAAGATATAGATCTGCTGTACTCTGGTGATTCTCTTTCAGAAGTGTACCTTGTCAGGCCATAATTTGATATTCTTTTACCATTTCTATAGGGGGGAAAAAGCCCTTTAATTTAAAAAAAAAAATCACATTTTCACCCTTTTGTTCGGTAATGACACAAATAGTAAAATGTTCAGATTACATCAGGGAAAGGAAAAGCCCCATGGAGAAAAGACACTGACAAAAGCTTCATTTTCAGGTAAAATTGCATGAAGCTTGGGGCACTGCATACTCTTAGCAATGTTTTTTTTTTCCGCTGCCTTTCATCCCCATGCATCCCTCTGAATGTTAATAGATTTTACATGGGCACGTTTAAAAGGACTGCAGAGAAATAGGGTTTTATCCGCTCTAATGTCTTCCAGAAATCTCAAAGCAATTTACAACTGTGAATAATACACAAGTAGTTTGGTGAGAGCGGGGGCCAGCAAATCGGATGCTGACTCCAGCTGCAGCTCGCATCCTGCTATAAAATCAGTTTTAATCAGGATGCTTTTGGTAACACATATATATGTATGTGTGTTTTATTTTTCCTAAAGCTGCTTGATATTTTTTACTCTTGCCTTGATAACCATGAGAGAAAAAGGGAAGAGGGTAGTCCAAAGGAAGATGTCCTTACCAAGACTATGCCGGGGGATGGCACAGGCTAGGATTTAAGAAGTGCCAGGGCACATGTTGTGGATGGGGATGCCATGCTCTGAGGACAGGGTCTGCACACCTGCGGTGTCTTCGAAGCCAGAAACGGGCTGTACAGAAGGGGTACGTGACTCTTCATTGGAGTCAAGGGAAAACCAGCACCTGGTTGCAAAATGGGAGAGTCATTTTGAAACAGCACCTGTAGGAAGTAGTCTTCATGGCCATCGGGATCGGCAGGGCACCAGCTAAAGCGGAGCGTTCCCAGGTTTGTTTGCGGGGCGGACAAGTATTTAGCAGTGACCCTATGCCCCACACCACCGCGGGCAGCCTCCAGCACCCAGATTGTGTGGGTGTGCAGGCAGGGTAATTCAGAGCCTGGGATAAAAGAAGGGGGAGCCAGTGTGAGATCCCGAAAGCAAAACACTGGACTGGGTGCGCAGAGGCCATGGTGAGAAAATGCACCCTGTACAACCCAAAGAGCGCTTTGGTTTCATAGAATCATAGAATCATGGAATCATAGAAAGTTTTGGGTTGGAAGGGACCCCTAGAGGTCACCTAGTCCAGCCCCCCTGCAGCGAGCAGGGACACCACTAACTAGATCAGATTGCTCAGAGCCCTGTCCAACCTGGTCTTGAATGTTTCCAGGGATGGGGCCTCCACTACCTCTCTGGGCAACCCGTTCCAGTGTTTC
>Ga0065711_1005459_pt1 | contig 22780 bp, 29 predicted proteins | sample Hoacrofraction12_FD_59098 | JGI IMG/M metagenome (GOLD analysis project Ga0065711, IMG submission 59098) | Hoatzin crop microbial communities from Cojedes, Venezuela - Epithelial fraction 12 v2 (version 2) | ecosystem: Host-associated > Birds > Digestive system > Esophagus > Crop | place... | reverse complement strand
CGTGCCACAGGTTACCCACGCACCACAGGGTGCCCAGCGCTGCCCTTCGCACCCACTCGGCACCGCACCCACAGCAGGGCCTCAACAGTCTCCTCTCTCCGCAGGCAACTCTCCACAACTTTGGAAGACCAGCCCCAAGGAGACTGACGACACGGACTCCGATATCCAAATGGAAGACCCTTTATTTATCAGAAAGCTGCATTTTATACCCTTACCAAGCTGTCCACGTGCTCCAGCCCCAATGCTTATTCGTTAACATACATTGTTCACGTGCCTATTCTAAACATTCGGTTGGCTAGCTCAGCTGTGTATGATTTCTCCTTCGTGTGCTGCGGGCATTCTGCCAAAGTTCTCTGTTGCAAGTGATAAAGTCCTTGTTTTAGTCTTGTTCAGAAACTCTCAAGGACATCATGACCTTTGTTAATATAGTATGTTGCCACACAGCCCGACACCAGCAGATTCCCCTTGTGCCCGGACAGCGGGACCATGCTCCCCAGACCTTCTGAGAGCTGGACCCAAGATCAGGAGCCATCTCCAGTGAATGGAAGACCGGCTCACCGACCACAGCGCACCAAGGATCTGGGCCCCTCTGAACAGGACAGCCGCCCGGCGTGCCTGCCTCCACAGCGGCCCCCATGCTCTCCCACAAGGGCTTGAGGCCGCCGCACCAGGATACATGTTGGGAGTGCAATGACAGACTCCCAACTGACAGCTTCAGGGGTCAGTCAGCTCTTTCAGAATAAAGGCACAACTATAAATACAGATCAGTAGCAGAATGATCTGGGTCATAACGGCAGCAAACCCAAGAATTCCCCAGTTCTGGGCTGAACTCCATATGGAGGCATGCAAGGACATGGATGCCCATCATACCTGCAGGCTGGGAGCTGGGCATAGGACCCACCAATGGCCTGGGGGAACCCAGCTTCCCCGGTGGCACCAGCCTGCTAAATTGTGAGCCACAGAGGCACCGATGGGGCTCGTTAAAAGGTCAGTCATCTCCACCTCTGCTCCTTCTGCCAGCTCTGTCCTGGGATGCACGGGACAGGGGGACTGTGCAGGGCCGTACCAGCCCCAGCGCCTCCGTTGTGTGCACATCAGATATACCACTAAAGGAAATGCCATAAAGAAAACACAGGGCAGCACAAAGCTGCTGTCAACACCGTCTGTTCAGCTTTTGGCTAGGATGGAGTCCTTTTTCTTCATTTTGGGAATGAGGCCACCTGAACCATGCTCAGCAGATGATGGGCAATATGACTCTTAATCACAAGTACCTCCCGCAATACCTGCATCCCAGAGCTTGCCATATGGCCCCCAGCACAGCACGTATGGACAAGCCATAGGCTACCCAGCAGGAAGGGACTGATGAGAGCCTCACAGTGCTGACACTCACTGTCACACCTTGCAGGCGCTGGCGAGCTGCAGAGATGGTGCAGAGTGTGTGCTGCCTGTTGTGGTTCAGGCTGAATCCCAGGGATAGCTGCTGCCCCAGTTATACCATCTCTGGCCAGAGCTGTTCTGGGCAGATGCTGGTGTCCAGCTGGCAGGAACGGGTGGTGCTCACACCCTGAGTATGTCAGAGACAGCCAGACAGCCCACCCCAGCCCCTCTGAGAGCTTGACCCGACACAAGGAGCCATCTCCAGTGCATGGAAAACTGTCCCGCCTGCAATGGATCACGGAGAAACTGCGCCCCACCAACCAGGAAAGCCACCCAGCATGCCTGCCTCCACAGAGGCCCCCATGGCTGTCCAACTCACCCAGTCAGCTGTTGCAAGACCGGCCAAGCACCCTCCAGCCCCTGGAAAAACTGAAACCACCTCCCCGATGCCCAATCTCATTTCCCCAGATGTCCCGCAAGTGCCTGAGGCAGGGTCCAGAGCCAGGCCCCCAGGCAAAGCCAGGACAGGGAACGGAGGCCAGAGCAGGGAGCCAGGGCTGGCCCAAGTCTGGCAGCAGCCTCACCACCATCCCAGCTGTGCTACCCCCACGCCGGGAAGTGCCAGGGCACTGGGCCCAGTCAGGGCATCCTGGAGAGGCTGCCGTCCCTGGGGCAGGGAGTGCCATGGGGACAGCGGAGCTGAGCCCGGAGGTGGTGTGTATTTATGCATGATATCATGGCAGTTGCTGCTTTAAATGTGTCCATCTCTGTGGTACCTGAACCCTTTAGCAGTCACATTGTAAATCCACGCAATGTGGTGCTAAGCACCCAAAGCCAATGAAATCCTTCAAACATCTTTGACAGCCTCTCCCAGAGGGTACAGAAATGGTTATTTGGGATTCTCTTGAGCTGCCTTTTGTGGCAGCTGGCTGAGTGTCTGTGGCCAGTCGTCTCCTGGGGGTTTTACGCTGCAGATGGTAGGTTCTTTAAACAAGCAGGTGAATAATGCCAAGATTTGGCTTTACTCTTTTGACAGATGGTACAAACGGGAGGCCTGAGCATGCTGCTTTTAGCAGGGGAACTTGCCCTGACTGCACAAGAGGTAGGGAACTCTCTTCTCTCCCTTCCCGTGAGCCCTCAGTTTCAAGAGATCTCTGAGGAGGAATATTTGACCAGTGGGACATGAACTTTCAGACCTGTCCCTCTGGTGGGACTGCAGTGTGAGCCCTGTGACAGGAGTCTTGTATCCCAGCCGTGAACATAGGGGTTGGGCCCAGTTTTTATATTGGTTCAGTATTAACTCTGCTGACTGTTTGGTCAGACCAGGAAGGTCTGTCCCTGAGAGGACATTGTCACAGGTGGAATGGTTGAAACACCCTGGACTGTGTTCACAAACACGTGGTTTGCAATCTCTTTTGGGCAAGGATTCCATATGCTAGTGTAATGCCTCACACAACTGTGGCCTTGGCACTAACAGCAAAATAAATACCTTTGAATTTCCGTACAGTCAGTGTCATTATGTATGCATTCAGAAGACATGCAAGTGCTGACAAGCAGTCAAAGCATTGCAGGATATTCCTGTTCAATCATAGAATCATAAGTGGGAAAAGACCTGTAAGATCTTCAAGTACAACCATCACCCCAACATCACCATTCCTACTACATCAAGTCCCAAAGTGCCACATCTACATGTTCTCTGAACCCGTCCAGGGATGGTGACTCCACCACTGCCCTGGGCAACCTATTCCAATGCCTGACCACTCTTTCAGTAAAGAAGTTTTTCCTAATATCCACTCTAAACCTCCCCTGATGCAACTTGAGGCCATTGCCTCTCGTCCTGTAGCTAGTTACCTGGGAGAAGAAACCAACACCCGCCTCACTGCAACCTCCTTTCAGGTAGTTGTAGAGAGCAATAAGGTCCCCCCTCAGCCTCCTCTTCTCCAGACTATACAGCGCCAGCTCCCTCAGTCGCTCCTCTTAAGACTTGTTCTCCAGACCCTTCACCAGCTCTGTTGCTGTTCTCTGGACACACTCCATCACCTCAATGTCCTGCTTGTAGTGAGGGGCCCAAAACTGAACACAGTACTCGAGGTGCAGCCTCACCAATGCTGAGTACAGGGGCACGATCACCTCCCTACTCCTGCTGGCCACACCATTCCTGATACATGCCAGGATGCCATTGGCCTTCTTGGCCACCTGGGCACACTGCTGGCTCATGTTCAACTGGCTGTCAACCAGCACCCCAAGGTCCTTTCCTGCTGGGCAGCTTTCCAGCCACCCATCCCCAAGCCTGGAGCATTGCATGGGGGTTACTGTGACCCAGGTGCAGGACCCAGCACTTGGCCTTGTTGAACCTCATACAGTTGGCCTCAGCCCATCAATCCAGCCTGTCCAGATCCCTCTGCAGAGCCTTCCTACCCTGAAGCAGATCGACACTCCTGCCCAACTTGGTGGCATCTGCAAACTTACTGAGGGAGCACTCAATGCACGATCGACACTCCTGCCCAACTTGATGTCATCTGCAAACTTACTGAGGGAGCACTCAATTCCCTCCTCTAGATCATTGATAAAGATGTTAAACAAGACTGGACCCAAAACCGAGCCTTTGGAACACCACTTGTGACTGGCCACCAGCTGGATTGAACTCCCTTCACCACCACTCTCTGGGCTCAGCCATTTAGCCAGTTCTTTATCCAGTGAAGAGTACACCTGTCCAAACCATGGGCAGCTACTTTCTCCAGGAGGATGCTGTGGGGAACAGTGTCAAAGGCCTTACTAAAGTCCAGGTAGACAACATCCACAGCCTTTCCTTCATCCACTAGGCAGGTCACCTGGTCATAGAAGGAGATCAGGTTGGTCAAGCAGGATCTGCCTTTCACGAACCCATACTGGCTGGGCCTGATCCCCTGGTTGTCCTTCACATACCCAGTGAGTGCACTCAGGAATAATCACTCCATAATCTTGCCTGGTACCGAGGTCAGGCTGACAGGTCTGTAGTTCCAAGGATCCTCTTTCTGGCCTTTCTTGTAGATGGGTGTTACACTGGTGATCCTCCAGTCATATGGGACCTCCCCTGTTAGCCAGGACTGCTGATAGATGATGGAGAGTGGCTTGGCCAGCTCCTCCGCCACTTCCATCAGCACTCCTGGGTGAATCCCATCCAGCCCCATAGTCCAGGTGGCATAGCAGGTCGTTAACTGCTTCCTCCTGGATTGTGGGAGGTTTATTCTGCTCTCCATCCCTAATAATCATAAAACTTTATATCCAAGAAGAAGTGTGTGGTTCATTTGCCATCACAAACATTTTGTTTTTATGAAGGAGTCTAGTAAATAAGAGCTCCTGCATATTTCCGGTTGTGCAGAGACCTCTGTTCCTTCTTTAGGCCGATTTTGGTTTTTTACTCTACTGTTGTGTTTACATGAGAGAAGAGGTGTATTGTAGTCCCAGATGCTCAGTTCAGGCAGGAGAAGTTGCAGACCTCACCAGCAGTAAGAAAAGGACTTGGGTACGCAGTGGGTTTGCACCTGGCATTTGGCTCCTTTCCTCAGTTATGCAAGACTGGGGTGCGTATATGAGCATGTTTTGTGAAACACCTGAGCAGAAACACCGGGTGGGTCTGTTCCAGCTCCTGTCCTTGCGCTGGGAAAAGCCTGGTCCTCTCGCTTTCTCACAGCAGACTGATGAGCAAAAGGCCTGAAGGGGGGTGAGGAGCTTGCTTTCACACTGCCCTGCCTGCATATGTCCCTTACTTGCCCATCAGGGCCTTGGCTTGCTTCACACAGCACCTCATGGCCTGTCTGTAGGTCACAGCTCAGAAATCCCAGGATTTGTTGTGTTGTCCAAAACCTGGCTCCTCTACCAGTTTCCCCCTTACCGCTGCTCTGCAGATCAAGATGGTGTTAAAGCCCTGCGCCAATCAGTGTGGAAGGTGAGCCAGGGGCTTTCCTCACCTTCGTTCAGCACGATCCGTTTTAGAGCAGGTCGTTGGTAGCAGGGCAGAAAGGAGAAAAAGTGGTAAAATCTTCAGTTGATTGTACCGTTGAAATGCAATATAAAGAAAAAAGGCCCACCCATATAAAATGTTCAGTACAACATTATGTAGACAAGTGTGACATAGAATGGTATGAGAAAACCAGCATACAATTTTCTGTCCTGTTATCCTCATGAGCCTAAGAGGCCCTGCAAGAGTCCCTTTAGACTTTCAGATGGGTTTTATAATGGTGAACATATCCTTGGCCCCAAGCCTTATGGTTGGATTTGGCATTATTTTTGCGGTTGTTAGTAAGAGCAGTTTTGGTGTAGGGTAGTATCATTTCTGACACCAGTAGCAGGGCATGCAGTGGCACCCTTCTTGGTAGGGTGCGCTACAAGGCCCTGCGCCCGACAGGGCTGCGGGACCTCTGCCGGGATCGCCTCCTTGTTGCCCGCCATTCCCTGGAGGAAGCCCAGCCTCCCTGGTGACGGTACTGTCTCCTGGAAGAAGGAGGGACATCCCATTCAGCACTTAGAGCTCGCCCCTCATCGCGATTCCTCCTCCTTCCCTGCTCCCGCTGCATTCCACGGTTAGTGCTGTGGAACCTCCGCTGGGATCGGCTCCTTGTTGCCTGCCGTTCCCTGGAGGAAGCCTGGCCTCCCTGCTGACTGTGCCGTCTTCTGGAATAAGCTGGGACTTGCTGTTCAGAGCTTAGAGGTCGCCCCTCATCATGATTCCTCCTCCTTTCCTGCTCCCACTATGTTCGGTGCTGAGCACTGCGGGACCTCTGCCGGGATTGGCTCCTTGTTGCCTGCCGTTCCCTGGAGGAAGCCCGGCCTCCCCGCTGACGGTGCTCGCTCCTACCCGAGGAGGCTGGGACATCCCGCTCAGGCCTTGGAGCTCGGCGCTCGTCACGAGCAGAGTCCTGAGCCCTGCTCTGCTGCCGTCTCCTGCTGCTGGAGGGGTCGTAGCCTTGGCTGTGCCGATCCCTGCTGTAGCCGTTGCAGTGCCACCTTGGGGATCTGCTCTGGCCCCTCTCTGGGGCCCTGGCGTGGCCACCACCGCGGTCTGCACTGGAAAAGCTGTGGTGCAGGAGGCCTGAGGAATGACACCGCCTCCTTTCTACAGAGCGAGGCAAGGATATCCCTCCTCATGCGTGGCTGGCGGAGCTGTTGTGCTGCATGTTGTGCATCTCATAGTTGTCAGCTCCCACCTCACGGTAGATGTGGTGGAAAGGCCGCCGGCAGATTGGGCACAGCTCGGATGCGGGACCATTGCAATATGCAGGGAAAACAGAAACTGTGCCTGCACCAGCTCACAAAGGCTTCGTCGTTAGCGGTGTCCTGGCAGATTGTGCATATGAGATGCTCGGAGGGATCCTTGGAAGCATCCTGTGGTGTGGCCTGGGGCACCTGGCTGCTGCTGGCAGCAGGGTTGGATGTGCCGTCTCCTGCCCAGTCCTCCTCTGACACCATCTCACACTGCAAACAAAGGAGACGCAAAGCTCACAGCCCCCCCTGGAGATGCAGCCTGCAGGAAGCAGCAAAGCTGTGGAAGTCAGGCTCTCGAGAGTTGCCCACTCTGCCTCGAGGCCGTGCTTGTGCTGCCGCCAGCACCCCCGGACCCCGGCAGGCAAGTGACACCGAGGCGTCCCTGCGTGTCCCTGCTCCGAGGGCAGGGTGGTGACGGACCTCTCTGACACGTGCAGGCAGGGGCTGGGAAAGCAGGAGAGTGGTTCCTGTACGCTCAGCAGCAGCAGCCTGAGCCTGGAGCCACAGCAGGTCGGGACCAGTGCCCCGGGCCCTGCCAGTGTCCGTGTCTGGCAGATCCTCTCTGTGCCCTCAGAAGGGAGCCCGTGGATGGGGGTCCTTCGTCCCCACACCTACAGACGTCTGTCCCCAGCGGACGAGGACAGCACTGTGACCCTTCAGGGCTGGCTACGCCCCAAAAGGATTGATGTCATGGCGGTCACAATGACTCGCTGGTGACATCACAAGGCTTTTCAGGGACCGTACCCAGAAGACACAAGCCCCGGCCTCCAGGAACAAACATTTCCTAGACAGCTTGTCTCACAAGACTTCCCGTTGTCAAGCCAAATCCCATTGTGTATTTTGCACATACATTTGGACACCAGGCTCAGGTCACGCTGGGTTGAACACACAGCCTGTGATTTTCAAAAACTAAAGATCAAGCTTTGAAATGCAGCTCCTTGGACAGTAATCATATCGGGTCAATTAAACACACACAGCCCTGGCCAATGGATATTTGTTTTCTTTACACCTTTCCTTCTCCTGCAGTAGCCAACAGTACAGATGGCCAAGGATATGGCTACAAAAAAAGTGGCTTCTGTTTGGTGGGCTCTAAATAACCTTCCAATCTTAAAGACTGGGAAAGCTTAAAAACAGCTTAGGAACAAAAGAAATACAACATTTGAAAAAGAGGCCATTGGTTTGAACTGTTCCCAGAAGGAGGATCTGGTGAGAGTGTCATAGCAGACTTCCTATAAAAGTTATTGAGCTGTTTATTTCCCACTTCAAAAAACAGTGGGCCTGGAAAGTAAAAAATAAATGGAAGTGGCTAGTGACCTTTAGCAGGTAATTGTAATGGCAATGCCCTGATCTGAGGAACAGACTAATCCAGCCCTCTCTCGGCTCCCCACGCTCCCCCCAGCCAAACCAAACAGTCAAAACCTCAAACCCTAAACCAAGGAACTGAAACAATTTGAGTGGGCATCGGGAAGTCCCTTTGCCACCAGGGACTGGTACTTCTTCTCAGCTGCAGCACAGGCTCTGAGAAACCACTGGGCTCATGGCTCGTCTGGGGAAATCTTGACTTGGGGCACCCAAGCCAGCAGAATTTATGCTTCTAGAAGCAACAGTGCCATTACAATTGGAGCACTGTTCTTCCTTCCAGGCTCTGGCAATCAACATCCTTAACTTCTCTGGTTGGAAGAGAAGATACTGACTAGCTCTCACACTCCCTATTTCCAGGCATTTGGACCAAGAGCTTTGGATTCAATCCTTCTATTAAGCACAAAAATAAACAGAAAGTGTTGCCTGTAAGCCCGCTCCAAGTAAGTATATGAGAACACAGAAAAACCATTCCCAAGCACGGATTTTTCTGAAATGTTAATTTCAGAAAATTTGCTGGACTAGCAAGAAAAATTCTACCTTGTTTCAAGCTACATCGGACCATTTTTTTAATGAACTCACTTAGAGAAAAAACGCAGAAAAGCAGATGAAAGTGAAGAGTTTTGATTGTTTGGCTTCATTTTGGTTGGTGGCACAGGAGGGAATGGGGTATTTTCCAAATTTGACAAAGACACCCTGTGCAAATGAAAATGCTTCTATATGAAAGAGCAAAAGCAGCTTTTAGTAGTGGGACGGGGAGTGGGGAAGCTTAAAGAGGTTCTGTAGCATTTTCAGTACTTTCCCTTGGAACAACCAAGGAGCAGCCATGCCTTGTGACTTGTGCCAATGAAATCCATTAAAACCTCCATGAAACAGTGTATACTTCAAAAAAACCCAACAACCCAACACCACAGTTGCACTTCTAGCATTTTCAGGAAATACGTTTACAAAAACGTTGTACACTGCAAAACTAAAGCATACTTGCATAGAGCTGTTTGGTGGGTGGAGTAACCACCAAAGAAGAGAAGAAGAGAACATTTTTCAGCTTCCAGAACTACAGTTATTTTTGATGGAGTTAGTGACTAAAGCAGCCACAACAGATAAAGAACATAATAGAACATCCAAATACACATGCCAAAACTTCAGTTGCTGAGACTGTAGTGAAAATCTAAGTGCGGGAATGACACATGTCTCCATTGCTGCTGAAACCACAGCTCCATTACTGCACCAGGGCTTCCGCTGTGTTCCTACACACACGCTCCTGCACTGCACATTGGACCTATCCAGCTCATAAACGATCCAGGACTATAAACCCCAACAGAAGGAGCAAAGAAAAGCATGAGTTTTAGTTAAAGATTTTTGATTTCTCTTTCAGCTGAACATCAGGTGCTTCTGAAAAGGAAACACTGGGCAAGGCAGCCCTGTTACAAGAAACTCACCTCCACAAATAGGAACAATGGAATTGTATCAAATAGGACACATTCATTAAATGTCACATTGGAGTGGAATGGATTCACAGGTGTAACGCCTAGCAGCATCATGAGGTACTGTTAGTTCCTCATTTCATTTTATGTTCTTGCTTTCTGTGTTGCATTCCTTTGCACCGCGTGGTGTGCAGTGTGTGCTGTGCCATGGGATTTATTGCACTCTACGCTTTCTGTTGTGTTTCATGAGTTGCATTGTTTGCGTTCTGTTGTACCTACGGCGCTGTGCGCGTTGTCTGTGTGACACTGCCGGTGCTGTGCTGGCTGTTGTATTGTATTGTGTGGGGCCCAGGGGGCAGTCCCCCAGCCCTGGGACCAGGCTGTGGACTAGCCGAGCCAGCAATGGGTGGAGCTATCAGTAGGCACCGCCCACAGCAGGTGGAGCCATCAACAGCCACCAACAGACACCTCCCACAGGGGGTGGAGCCACCAATGGCCGCAGCCCGCGCCCAGCCCCGCGGCAGACAGCTGCCGGCCAGACCCATTGGCACGGCGATGCCCAGGGACGCGGCAGCACAGGCGCTGGCAGCGGGCAGAATGGGGCGTCCTCGGCTTCCCCGGGGCTGCCCGTGCCCGGCAGAGCCCCCCCAGCCGCCCGGCCCCAGCACCTGTCCCCGCAGGTGGCTGCCCGCCCGGGGGTCCGGCGGAGGGGTGCGCGGGGCTGTTCCCAGAGGGGTGACAGCCAGCCGGCTGGCCGGGGTGCCACAGGCAGACGCGGGGCTCTGCCCGGGGGCCAAGCTGCAGGAGGGAGTGGGCAGGTGGAGGGGTGTCCAGGAGGGACCCCGAGCTGTGGGGCTGGGCTCTGCCATCTGCGGCACGCACAGCCCAGCTTGGCGTGGGCACGGCCAGCGCGGCAGGGCCAGGAGCCATCTGTGTGCCGGGAGGAAGGCACAGGGGAAGGCTGGGCAGGGGTGGCAGCAGATCACTGCTGGGGGCTGTCAGGGGAACACTCCTCACCCTCTCAGTGACCTGGACGGGATCGGGAGGAGGCCCCGGGCGTGTGGGTAAGTCCCCGGTCAGCTGGTGGGATGGATGGAGAGGGCTTGACGCTGGAATGGAGGGGTCGCAGGACACCCATGGGAGAGCTGAAGGTGAGCTAAGGGTTGGCACGTCATCGTCCAAGGGTGGCAGGGCTGGTGGGAACACTCATGCTGCTCCTGGGAGCATGCAGGGCTCAGGAGCACGTCAGACGCTTGTGCAACTGTGCAGTCAGCACGAGAAACAAGCTGGATGAACTGGAAGCGCTGGCCAGTTTCCAGAGCTGTGGTAGCACTGATGAGACTCAGTAGCCTGAGTCCCACAGCCGGAGTGCTGGGATGAAGGGCACAGGCTGCTCAGGAGGGACAGGCAGGCAGGCGAGGTGTATGTACCCTATTGTATGGTATGGTATTTATTTTTTGTAAGTACTGTATGTACTGTATGGTATATATGGTATGGGTTTTATTGTATTGTATGCATTGTATGGTACGGTATGCTGGTTTTTATTGTATTTTGTGTATTCTATTTTGTATTGTACAGTATCTGTTGTATGGTATGGTACAGTATGGTATAGTATCGTAATTTGTATTGCATTTTACGTATTTTATGTATCGTATTTTATGTGATTTCTTTAATGCATTGTATGGTACAGTATTGATTTTATTGTATGTATTATTTTGTATGTAATATATGGACTAGTACTTATTGTACTGTATTTTCTAGACTACTGGGATTTGTATTGTATAGTATGCATTGTATTTTATGGCATGTATGGTATATGGTGTATTTTATGTTCTGCATTGTATCTATGGTATTCTCTTTTATGTATGTTAGGGTATGTATCTTACTGTATGAAGACATTGTATGTACTGTATGCTGTGTCTATATTGTATTGTTTATTGTGTGGTGTCTACTGTGTATTGTATGGTATTGTATGGTATGGTATTGTATTGTGCGGCATAGATTGTCTTGTCTATATCCTGTGTTTGTGTTGTAGATATTGTATTTTGGTTTGTATTGTCCTTTGTATTGTATGCATTTGACTGTATGTAATCTACAGTGTATGCTATAGTATGTGTTGCATTGTATGTGATGTATGCATTGTGTTTTCTATTGTATGCGCTGTGTGTGGTGTTTGTGTTGTGGTTTTGGTGTTGTATCATATTACATGTATTGTGTGTCATGCTAAGGCATATTGTAATGCATGTATTGTACATACTGTATGTGCTGTGTGGTGTGGTATGAATTGTAGGGCATGGTGTTGTATTTATTGTACTGTATGTACTGTATTTTGTATTTTATTGAGTTCTGTATTGTGTTTTGTATTGTATTTTATGTATTGCATTGTATGGTACTTCTTGTACGTATTGTGATGTATTTTGCATTGTAATGTATTTTGTATTGTATTTTATGTGTGACATGGCTTGTACTGTGCGGCTTGTAGTGCATGGCTTGTACTTCAGTGTGCTTTGTACTGTACTGTAGCATTGTACAATGTTTGGTACAAGAGTATATAGAATCTGTATTGTATTCTATTTTGTATGCATTGGGATTAGTGACTCGTGGTGGAATGAGTCCCACAGCTGCAGTTCTGAGATGGAGGGCTGTAGGCTATATTGTATGTATTGTGTTTTGTACAGTATCTTGAATTGTTTTGTATGGTATTGCTTTTATTGCATTCTGTTGCATTTAGTGTTGTGTTGTATTTTGCATGGTATTTTGTATCGTATGGTTTGGTATGATTGTCTGGTACACAGTGTATGCATGGTATGGTTTCTGTGGCATGGTTTGTACTTATGGCAGGCATGGTATGGTAAGGCATTTTGTATTGTGTGCCTGGTATGGCACTGGGCATGGTACAGCATTGGTAAGGTATGGCACTGGGTGTGGTATGGTATTGTTTTGTATGCGTTGCATTACATTTTGTGATGTGTTGCATTTTGCATTGTATTTGTTGTATGTGTGTTATGGTATATATGGCGTTTTATTCAGTACGGTATGGTGCCTGTATTATTGTATTGTATTGTGGGTATGGTATGGTATTGTGGGTATAATATGGTATGGTATGGTATGGTATGGTATGGTATGGTATGGTACTTAGAGTAGGCTGTGGTATCTAGGGCATGGTTTTTAGGGTACATACGGTATGAATGGTTTTGTTTGGCAGGTATGGTATTGTATGCATCATAGGTAGGTATTGTCACAGGAGAAGAATCAGAGATCACTCAGATCTAAGCTAGGAGTTAATTCATGGAGTTCTCATCAGTAAATTTAGGTATGTCAGATATTTAACAAGTACAGATGGACTGGCGGTCAATACTCTGATATCTGCTACACTGAAAGTATGGGATACAAAGATCTCACTGACCGCTCACACAACAGGAGTAACTTTGGTCAGGCCGACTTGTTGAGCATCTGCCTGGACCAAAGCTCAGTTAGGTCAGACAGAAGGATGGCATCCGTCACAGGTGTGTGTGGTGTGGTAGGGTAGGGTATTGTACTTTGCGTTGTACACATTGCATTATAGTTTGTATTGCATTTTCTATTGCATTATATGGTATGGTATTTAGTGTATTGCATGCATTGTCTAACACAATCACCTAGAAAGGAGTGAAAGCTCCATCAAAAGATTTTACAGAGAATTTTGAAAGAACAAAGTATTGCACATTAAAATCCCTGAGGAAATCATTACTTGGAAATCAGTGCATACAGCTTTAAATGCTCTAAAACCCGCAGAAACTATCTTAGAAGCGGCTGCTACTCCTCCACCCTTATCTCCAAAGCAAGGACAGAGCTGCAGTTTTTTGAAATTTAACTCCACATACGATGAAATTCCTAGCCCAACACGAGAAATGCGGGAGGTAAATCCGCCAGAACCTGACGATCCTCTAAATCCAGAGAAACGGGAAGTGGGACGTGAAACTGGGCACCCCGAAACTGTACAACAGGGTGCCTCTACAGCGATTGGCAAACCCAACCTGAGATCAAAGCAGGGTGAATTCCAGCATAAAACCGCGCAGTCCCTTCGACACAGCACAGCCCGCAGCGCCAGCAACCACCACGCCAGACGGATCAGCGAACCTTACACCTGGTGGGGCACACGGCCCGCCCCCGGGCAACTGGCGGCATGGTCCAGCCCCACACCCCCGCAGCAAGAACCATCTTCCTGACGTTCAAGGCCTTGGTGGGAAAAAGTGTGTATAATTCAATTATTGCAGTAGAATTCCTTGTGGACAAACAGCTGGACTTTATTATCTTTCCAGGATTCAGATGGCCTTTCTAGATGAAAAGGTGTTGAAAGGTGAAAATATTGACATCATGACTGAAGAGTTGCCCCCTCTATTTACTTTGTTAAAAAGGTCTCAGATTTGTTATTTTCCCGAAGATTAACGCAAGAAGTGAAAACTGTTTTACAAAAAGTTTCGGACAAAATTGCAACTGCCTTTACCTCCAGAATTAATGTCAATTTACCAACAAATTTGTATATAATTTATGGGGTTTTGTTTTCCAGCCTTATGCTCTTTTAGGTTGGTGGTGTGTTAATGCGCAGGAATTGAAGACTCTGGAATGGATCTTTTTGTCTCATACGCCCATGAAAACATTAACTACAAAGGTAGACATGATCGGGTCCTTAACAGCACAAGGTCAGAATTGCTGTCAGTAATTGACACGACAGGATCCTGATGCTATTTACATGCTGCTGGCTACAGACGACTTTGTGGTATTAAATAGGGAATCCTCAGCACTGCAAGCCGCCCTAGCTGAAAAAAAAAAAAAAAAGGAATGACACAGTACACACGTTTAGGCGAAAGTGTCCCATGTGCATCTGGCACTGCAGTAGAGAGTGCCTGCTTTCTAGGGCTCCGGGGTTCAGTTTTGGAGAGTGAATTGTTTTGCTCCTTTCTGATAATAGATTTGAGGTACCCAGGTAGGACCCTGTTCTTGAACATCAATGGTCCGAGGGATCGCAGGACCTCCAGCCGGCACCGAGGGATTCTTGGGGAGAACCTCTGATCCCTGGACCAAAAGGTTATGAGCAGGGACCATCAATAAGGTAAAGGCATTCTTCCAACATTGCTTCTTGTTGTCTGCCTGTTAGTTGTAGTGAAGCTTCACAGCATTGGGCTACATCCCTGGGGAGAAGGGACAGTGCCCTTCCTAAAACAGAGTTGAAAAGAGAGTACTCTTCCTGAAACTGAGGCTTGGGAATTTGTCTGTTAAATGTTGAATAATATTGTAAGTCCTTGTCTGTTCATAAGTCTTTGCAATATTTGGATTTATGTTGAAAACTTGGTGTGCCTGTGTGTGTGGTTGCGACTATAAATGTGTGATTTTATGTGTTTGTTGTCATAATGTTTGTATTTCTGTGATCTAACGGATTTGTCTGGATGAAGTAACTGCTTTTGCATCTTCTGGTTTGATAAGTTCTGCAGGTATTGATTACTTCTGGTTTTTGACTTCAGACTGTTGTATTTGGACTCTGATTTATCGTGACTTCGGAAGCATTTGATGCAGCATGGACTAGATGTGGTGAAGTCTGCAGATTTATTGCATTAATTTTAGCCTATATAGTTAATGACTCATAGTTCTAGATACATTGATCTTAACATAGGTGATTAATATGGATAGCCAATACTGAGTTTTTAGTATTACACTGTAGCAGGGCTGTTACTGGACCATAATGCCAATAATGATGCTTACGCGTGTCAATGCAGCACTTGCTTTGAATTCATTAAATAAAAACGAGGGAGATGTAGAGGAACGGGACAAAAGCAGATTGCTGTAACAAACAGAAGAGAAAAATGCTGCAGTAAACAGGACTTGTGGATGTGCTGAAGGAGCCGAGTACATGATCAGGAGTTAAAAAACAGCGGTTGTGTACTGCCAGCCAGCGCATGGGCAGCACGCGATCAGCAACCTCATCGGCTGACCTGGTGTGGGATATGGCTTCAGATTGGACAGAAGTAGAACAGAGACCCTCGTGCAAATAGCTGCCTTCTCAGGACAGAAAGTTCCCAGGAACTAACGTTCAGGTACATGACCCTTTGCACAAAGCCGTGTTCACCTGAAACCACCCAACGCTTCCGGCATCTCGAGAATCGCCTCCTATCCTCACTCATTTTCTGTCTTTACAGAATGCTGCTATACGGCCTCAGGCAAAGGTGCTGGCAGGGGATCTGCAATCAGGAGCTTGGACAGGGCCATGGGAACTATTAATGTGGGGGTGCGGGTATGCTTGTGTTTCCACAGATTTAGGACCTAAATGGTTCCCAGTGAAGTGCATTAAGCTGGCGCTAGACAAGCAACAGCCAACCACAAAAGACCCTGAAGCGCCTGCTGAAGCATCAGAAGACATTTTGAGTGATAACGCACCGTTTGATGGGAAGTGATTGGTTTGAGACTGTAAGGAGTGGTGTATCAGGCCTCACTAGGCCGCAGGTGTCTGTATGTTTAGTCTGTAAGCGCTGTTGTGGATTTATTATTGCACATGGTATATTTTGTAAAAGGTATTTCTCATTTGTGGGGATCCTGCTTAGCTGTCTATCCCATCCCATATAAAGGGAGGTCCCTGTAGTCTAGGGAGATTAACGCTTTTAACACCAAATCGGATCATGATAATTGGCCACCAAAATACACGGTACCGAGGGAAAAGAGCAATTCATGCTTTCACCTTAGATTGCAAAGACAATATCGAATTTTGGAATAGCCGTGAAATAATCACTGCATCATTTTTAGCTCCCAGGATTGCAGCCTCTCAGGCTCTAGCTACCCCAAAGAAATTGGGATGTTGGTTAACCAAGAAGACTAATGCTACTTCTCAGGCCTTAAGTAGTTTGTTTTTAGATGTTGATTTGGTTACACACGCAACTTTACAAAATCGTGTAGCAATTGATTTTTACTTTTAGCACAAGGACATGGGTGTGAAGATTTTGAAGGAATGTGTTGTATGAATTTGAGTGACCACTCAAAATCAATGCATCAAAAATTGAGTGAGCTACGCAAAAAATTTGAGGGCTATAACTGTAGAGACTGGATTGACAGACTGGTTGAAAACATTAGATATAACCGGATGGTTTAAAGATTTGGTAATTCAGGGAGTGACTATGTTAATTACTCTGTTGGTAGGATTGTTGGTGTTTGGTTGTGTGATAAGCTGTATGATCAAAATGATGAAAAAATTGGTTGTCGGATCTGGTCAAACAGGGGATAACGATGCTGGTTACTATTATGGTCATGCTAGGCATTTTTGGATGTTTGTGAAATTGTGCTATAGAAATGGTCAAGAAGATGTTTAATGGTATCTGTGTTGCTCAAAAACAAAAAGGGGGATTTGCTGGGATTCCTGGAAGAGCAGGGACATATTGTGAGCAACCGAGACACTCTGAATATGGACTTGATCAGTCTGTAGCAGTACAGGCCTCAAGGACATCGGAAGGCCGGCTGAAGAATAAATAGGTGCTCTATAAATAGTAACCAATCATAATTGAGTGTTGTCTATATAGTCTAGGTGCTCTATAAATAGATGCTCTATAAATAGTGACCAATCATAATCGAGTGCTGTCTATAGAATCCAGATGCTCTGCTAATAAAGTTGACTATTGTCTGATCATATTGATCATCTGACGAGTCCTTGATCCCGTCGCAACAGGAAATCATGCTTGACCAATCTGATAGCTTTCTATGATGGCATGACTGGCTGGGTAGGTGAGGGGAGAGCCATGGATGTTGTCTACCTCAACTTAAGCAAGGCTTTCGACACTGTCTCCCATAACATCCTCCTAGGGAAGCTCAGGAAGTGTGGGCTGGATGAGTGGTCAGTGAGGTGGATTGAGAACTGGCTGAAAGGCGGAACTCAGAGGGCTGTCGTCAGCGGTGCTGAGTCTAGTTGGAGGCCTGTAAGTAGTGGTGTCCCCAGGGGTCAGTACTCTGCCCAGCTTTGTTCAACTTCTTCATCAATGACCTGGATGAAGAGTTAGAGTGCACCCCCAGCAAGTTTGCTGATGACACAAAACTGGGAGGAGTGGTAGATACACCAGAAGGCTGTGCTGCCATTCAGCGAGACCTGGATAGGCTGGAGACTTGTGCTGAGTGGAACCTGATGAAGTTCAACAAGGGCAAGGGCAGGGTCCTGCACCTGGGAAGGAACAACCCCATGCACCAGTACAGGCTTGGGGCGGACCTGCTGGAGAGCAGTTCTGTGGAGAGGGACCTGGGTGTTCTGGTGGACGACAGGTTAACCATGAGCCAGCAGTGTGCCCTGGTTGCCAAGAAGGCCAATGGGATCCTAGGGTGCATCAAGAGGAGTGTGGCCAGCAGGTTGAGGGAGGTCCTCCTTCCCTGCTACACTGCCCTAGTGAGGCCCCATCTGGAGTACTCTGTCCAGTTCTGGGCTCCCCTGTTCAAGAAGGATGAGGAGCTACTGGAGAGAGCCCAGTGGATGGCTACGAGGATGATGAGGGGACTGGAGCATCTCTCCTACGAGGAAAGGCTGAGGGAGCTGGGCTTGTCTAGCCTGAAGAAGAGAAGGCTGAGAGGGGACGTTATAAATGTCCATAAATATCTTCAGGGTGGGTGTCAGGAGGATGGGGCCAGACTCTTTTCAGTGGTGTCCAGCGACAGGACAAGGGGCAACAGGCACAAATTGAAGTATAGGGTGTTCTGTCTGAACATGAGGAAGAACTTCTTCCCTCTGAGGGTGACGGAGCCCTGGCCCAGGCTGCCCAGGGAGGTTGTGGAGTCTCCTTCTCTGGAGATATTCACGACCGGCCTGGACGTGGTGCTGTGCAGCCTGCTCTGGGTGACCCTGCTTCGGCAGGGGGGTTTGGACTAGAGGACCCACAGAGGTCCCTTTCAATCCCTAACATTCTATCATTCTGTGATTCTGTGACTCTAACCCTAACTCAACCCTTATGGTCCAACTGAAAATGTCCTAAACCTGACACTAACCCTAACCTAAACCTTACGGTCCAACCAAAAATTCCATAACATTAACCCTAACACTAACCCTGACTCTAACCCTAACAATATCAGCAACTTGAACTGTAACCCTAACTTATCCTGTCAAATCTAACCCTAACCCTGTCTCTAACTCTAAAGTTATCTCTAAACTTAAACCTAACACTACAATTCCTGCTTTAAACCTAATCCTAACCCTAATCCTTATCCCTTTAACCCTAACTCTAATCCTAAACTTATCCCTTTAAACCTAACCCTAACTATAACCCTGCCACTTTAAACACAAAACACAACCCTAAATCCATAACCTAAACCTTGACTTGTAAATCTACCACTAACCCTTACCCTTAATCTGTAACCCTACCCCTAACCAGAGCTCTTCCCCTTAACCCCTAAAACTAACCCTAACCTGCAACCCTGAACCAGCCCTCTAGTTAACTTGAACCCTACTAGTCCTAACCCTAAACCTCACAACTAAACATAAGCCTAACTCAAAAATTAACAACTAAACTCAACCTAACATTAATGCCACCACTAACCCCTAACCCTAACCCTTACAACCCTTCTGGTCCACCAAAAATGTCCTAAACCTGACCCTAAACCTAACCTAAACCTTACGGTCCAGTGAAAAATAGCCTAATACTAACTCTAACCTGAAATCTAACCCCAACAGTAACCTCTCACACTAACTCTCACCCCTAGCCCCTAACCCTAACCTCTGATCTTACCCCTAACCCTAATGGCTAATGCTAAGCCTAACCCCTAACTCTAATATTAACATTAACCCTGACTCTAACCCTAATCTTATCACCATCCTTAACAGTAACCCTAACCTTATCCTGTTCAACCTTACCCCAACCCTGACTCCAAGCTTGAAGTTATCACCAACCTAAACCTAACCATACCGTCCTTCCTTTGAGCCTGACCATAACCCTAACCCTTATCCCTTTAAACCTAACCCTAACCTTAACCCTAACCGCAACCTTAGTCATTTAAACCAAACCCTAACCTTAACCCTGTTACTCTAGACCCAAACAGAACCCTAAACCCATAGCCTAAACCATAACACCAAATTTGACACACAACTCTAACCCTAATCCTTACCCTTAACCAGTAAGCCTAACCTGCAACCCTAAGCCAGCCATCCCCCTGACTCATAACCAACTGGTCCTAACCCTAACACTTATCGCTAAATATAAGCCTAACACAGGAACTAACTCCCATCCTCAACCTAACATGTACCATCAGCAAGTTTGCTGATGACACCAAACTGGGAGGTGCGGTAGATACACCAGAAGGCTGTGCTGCCATTCAGCGTGACCTCGACAGGCTGGAAATTTGGGCAGAGAGGAACCTGATGAGGTTCAACAAAGGCAAATGCAGGGTCCTGTACCTGGGGAGGAACAACCCCATGCATCAGTACAGGCTGGGGCGGACCTGCTGGAGAGCAGCTCTGTGGAGAGGGACCTGGGCGTCCTAGTGGACGACAGGTTGACCATGAGGGAGGTTCTCCTTCCCCTCTACACTGCCCTAGTGAGGCCTCATCTGGAGTACTCTGTCCAGTTCTGGGCTCCCCAGTTCAAGAAGGATGAGGAGCTACTCGAGAGAGTCCAGAGCAGGGGTACGAGGATGAGGAGGGGACTGGAGCATCTCTGCTACGAGGAGAGGCTGAGGGAGCTGGGCTTGTTCAGCCTGGAGAAGAGAAGGCTGCGAGGGGGACCTTATAAATGCTTACAAATATCTTCAGGGTGGGGGTCAGGAGGATGGGGCCAAGCTCTTTTCAGTAGTGCCCAGCGACAGGACAAGGGACAATGGGCACAAACTAAAGCACAGAAAGTTCCGTCTGTACATGAGGAAGAACTTCTTCCCTCTGAGGGTGACGGAGCACTGGACCAGTTTGCCCAGGGAGGTGGTGGAGTCTCCTTCTCTGCAGATATTCAAGACCCGTCTGGACAAGGTCCTCTGCGGCCTGCTGTAGGTGACCCTGCTTCGGCAGGAGGATTTGACTAGATGACCCACAGAGGTCCCTTCCAACCCCTACCATTCTGTGATTCTGTGGTTCTGTGATCAACCCCACCAGCAACCTTTAACACTAACACCAACTGTAAACCTAAAGCTAATACCAAACGAGACACATTACGCAAGCCCTAAAATCTAACCAGAAAACTAAATCTAATCATTAAACCCAACCCTAAACCCAACCCTATCCCTAAGCATCACCTTCCACTAGAAGGAACCCTAACCCTAGCCCCAGCATTAAACCTAAACCCAATACTAACCCAACCACATTGCAGTAACCCTAAACTATGACCTGAACACTAAACCTGACCATGAAACCTAACCCTAAACCTAACCCTAAACCTAACCACTAAACCCAACCCTGTCCCTAAGGATCACCTTCCACTAGAGGAACCCTAACCCTAGCCCCAACCTTAAACCTAAACCCAATACTAACCCAAACACATTATGCTAGCCCTAAACTATGACTTGACCACTAAACCTAACCCTAAACCTAACCACTAACCCCAAACTTAACATTAAGGTTCACCTTCTGCTACAAGGAACCTTAACCCTAGCCTCAACCATAAAACTAAACCCAATACTAACCCAGACATGTTATGCTAAACCTAAAGGCTAACCCAGGCACTAAACCTAACCACTAAACCCCAGTGTAAACCCAATCCCAACCCTAAGCATCACCTTCCACTAGAAGGAACCCTAACCCTAGCCCCAGCCTTAAACCTAAATTTAATACTAACCCAAACACATTGCAGTAACTCTAAACTATGACCTGAACACTAAAACTAACCACTAACCCTAACCCCAAACCCGAAGGATTGCCTTCCACTAGAGAGATGGAGCTCTCTGTTGAGTATAGAGTTGTAAGCATCAGCTGAGATTTAATCTCCTGGCTACCAAGACTAAAATTAATCTGAACCTTCTTCTCTTCCTAGGAGAGAAGTAGCGCCTTCCAAGGAGCAGTTCATCTCCTCCTAATCTAGAGTTTAAAATAAATTAGGCCAATCAGCCCCATGACCCATGGAAGCAGTTTAGGTGACCACCACACTACTACTTGGTGGTGGGTCTTAGGTGACGTGGATCCTACCATTGCAGTCTAAGTGGAGTCCTCTCACGATGGTCCTCACAGCTTTATGGCCCTCCTAGTCATCATTGGACAAGTGTCCAAAGGTCTCCTTCATTTGGTGCTTCCTTAGACTTGGTAGGGATGGGTTAAAAAGAGGTGGGACAATACTGGAGAGGACCAAGACAAAGCTGGAGATGTCAAAACCCAAGGAGACAATGGTGGAATGAGAAGCACAAGTGGTAAATGCTTTCTGCCTGTCTTGTGCTGATGGGATCTGGAACAGGGTAGGCTTAGGAGACCATGGTCAATTGTTTAGTGGGCATGGTGGTGATGGGTTGACGGTTGAACTTGATGATCTTGGAGTTCTTTTCCAACCTTAATGATTCTATGATTCTATGAGAAAGAGCCAAGGAGGAGGACCAAGGACACCATGAAGTCAAGAAGCAAGCAAGGTGTGGTCAAGGCACACCTTCACAGATGTAGTGGCAGATGACTTTGGGACCACAAGCGTGGCTTTCAGACCCGGAGGTGACAGAGTCAGGATGAAGCCACCCACCCAGGAACCCAGAACAAGCTCGTCAGGGTGGTGGAACATCTCAGAGCATTCCAGTCTGCCACCGGTCATGTGACATGGCAGCAAAGAGGATAGCCTCAGCTCTGCCCATGCTGGGAGACGCCAGTCAGGGCCACCAAAGGAGAGCATCTTCTTCTCCAATAGGATGTTGGCCAACGTTTTGGGCAACGCAGAGGAGGCCATGGAGGCCAGGGGTCCTTGAGGCACCAGCTGGTCCAGCTTGGTCCTGGCTGCAAACCTGGATGCCTTCTCTGGTCCCTCTTCTGGGCCCAGCCCCCACTTCCGGATCTGGGCGTTGAGGAAGGTGGGGGTCAGTGGGGGTCACGGGAGAGCACATACCATGGACACACCATGCACATGGTATGTATCAACCATGCACATGCTATGTACATGCTACACACGCCATGTATACCCCATGCACATGTCATGCTCCTGGTATGTATACACGAGTGATGTATACCACATGCACACGCCTTGCACAAGCCATGATCACAGTATGTATACACCATGCACATCCCATGCACATGCCACACACATGCCATGCTCATTTTATGTATACACCATGCACACACCATGCTCATGCCATGTTCATGGTATGCATACACCATGCACATCCCATGCACATGCCACACGCCATGCACACACCATGTATACAACATGCACATGCCATGCACAAGCCATGCTCATTGCGTGTATACAACATGCATGTGCCATGCATATGCC
>Ga0065711_1004667_pt1 | contig 22780 bp, 17 predicted proteins | sample Hoacrofraction12_FD_59098 | JGI IMG/M metagenome (GOLD analysis project Ga0065711, IMG submission 59098) | Hoatzin crop microbial communities from Cojedes, Venezuela - Epithelial fraction 12 v2 (version 2) | ecosystem: Host-associated > Birds > Digestive system > Esophagus > Crop | place... | reverse complement strand
AGTGAAAAAATAAAGAACAATGAAGATCAGCTATTTTTATGTATTTTCATAAATCAGTTTTCTCTGCAAGATGTCCAGTACCAATCTTTCACTCCTTCCCCTTTCATCTCAACTCCTCATGTCAGCCATATCGTGTGATAGCAAATGGCTACTAGTTGTGTCAGGGTTTAAGAGTTTGAAGTGACAGCTTGAAATCAAGCTGACATTAAACTTTTTTTACAATATCCTTGGGAAAAGACCCTCAGCAGCTGTAGTGGTGTGTTTCCACTGAACCCAGCAAGCAGAGTTAATTCCAAGGCAGCTGAGAATCCTCCCAGAACCCACAAAATGCAAAGACCAAAGTCTTAGTTGTAATGACAGAACTGTATTAAGGGAACCTCAGGGTGACACTCAAGAACTGGTGTGCTGAAGTGAGACCTGGATAATCTCAGTTGTTCCACATTGCAGCCTTAGCAGAACAATATTGCCCGTTTTCTTTAGATTTCCACATCAGAGCCCCAGAAGAATATTATTATCTATTTCAAGATTGTCTGTGTTGTATGCAGTCACAGGAATTTTACCTCTTTTCTTTTTTTATATGAACCCTGTCATCCAACTTCAAATGGATGATGTTAGTGCCTTAACATTACAGTATTAAGAATTTTACTGAGATAATCCTAAAAATCTCCAGGTAAATCTACATGTGGGGTTTGGTTTGGTTTGGTTTATTTTTTTCCCTGCTCTGGTTAGTAACAAATGAGTCACATTAATGATTGTGCTGTCACAATTTTTTTTTTCTGAGATATTCTTAACTACTTACTAGTTACTAGTACTGTAGCATAATAATTTGTAGCATTTATTTTAGTTACAGATTTTCCTTTTTTTCATACTTTGAAAATCCAGGGATAAAAAAGGAAAGCCAGTGATCAGCAGACAGGCACAGCTAACTTCTGTGACTTTACCAATGGAAAGAGAAATGGAATATGCAAGTGACAGCTGAGCAGAGCTCCAACAATGCACATGCAGTAGATTTATTTTGGAAGAAACATTCTGATATCCAGCTCTTTGAGAATAAAGACTGGTAACAACGTAAAGTATGAGCAGTAACAAGTTTAGAAAAAAAATGCCTCTAGGACACTTCAACAGTTCAGTGATCCTTGAAATAAAGCCTCTATTCTGCCTTTAAATTTGTTTGTATTTTTCTACAACAAAGACTAGACTTTACAATGAGCTTTGTGCTGCAGTTACAGTCTCCTATTCAGAAATCCCAGAAACAACATTGATTTTACATTTTTTAGTGACAGAGGCAAGAGTGGAGACATTTTGGAACTCTAGCCTGACATTCATACATGTTAGTGAGCCTTTTCATACCTGCCTGCCAGGGAAGATAGACAGAGACCATGGCTTTCATGAAATCCAGAACACCAGGCTGCCTGACTGTGCCTGAAGAACTGGGCTTGCTGAAGACGCTCAAGGATTGTGCCATAAAGGAAGGATTGTTCTCAGCTAGGTAATGAATTCCAAGGAATTCCTCCTGGAACAAAAGTGTCTGTAGAGTCTGTTTCTCATGCAGTTGCCCCTCTGAACTCTACAGAGCCTCTCCATTTCAGGTGAGCTCCCTGGACTGAGCCTGAGTGCTTTTTTAAGCATGATGTGCCTGAAACTTCAATTAATTGTTTTATTTTTTCCTTTTAAATAACATAAGAAACAGCTATCAAAAGTTTGTGTTATAACATCTTGCAACTAACTTGCTATTACAAGTTTCATAAACATGAAAATCAACAGAAAATTGATTTTTATGAGAAGACTGATTTTTACAAGAAATTATTGCAAATATAAAATTCTATGTCCAACAGAAACACATGCCAGTTTCCCCTCCCATATCCATTTGAATTGGTTATTAACAGGGCCATGTCTTGGAACATGAATTTCAATGAATTCGTGACCTGTGATGTAACTGACTGAGGTATTTAAAGGCACTAAGCAAAGCAACATCATCTATTTTCCTAATTTAAAGGCTAGCAATAACATCTAATTCTTCAACAAGAGCTAAAGAACAACATCTAAAGCCACTCCTCATTTTGCAAATTGGAAATGGGTTTTTAAAGACGATGATGAGAACTCAGATGTTTAGTTTTGTTTTCCTTTTCCTTGTATCTGTATACTCCCTGGAGGCTGTGAGTGCATCGGTGCAAACTATGTTCCCTGTGATTCAAAGACTGTTGGGACAATTCAGAGGTCCCCAGTAGTTTCACTGGATTTCACAGATGGGCTTGATATGTGGGTTATCAGATACAGCCTGGACTGTAATTGTTAATTGCCATAAGCCAAGCAGTCCTCCTGGGTGAGAAGTCCTTGTTCTCACTCCATCCAGACGTGAGCATGTGCAATACTACACAGCAGCTGTGTAGGATGGGGAGCATTTGCCTGCAGGGCAGTCACCAAGCAGAAGTCACATAGGAAGCTATAACTAGTTACCAGATTATTAGGTACTTTTGTAAAGCTGATCTAAACTACAGACTAGACATACCTCTCACCCAGGCCAAGCTACTCTTCCTTTGAATGTCAACAAAATTATTATAATGTTTTGTGAGATATCTAGTTCGTTTCTTACATGTCACTAGTAACCCTAATGGAATTTTTAAGTCTGCAAGGCTTGAAGTAACAGACATTTCAGTCTGCTTATTGATCAATAGCCTTTTTTTACCACTGTGAATACTATAAATGGATTCTTTGCTTTTCCACTTCGTGCTCATCTGTGAAAGTCAAATTGAAAAGCAATTCTGCCAGTTGCAATAATCATTTTAAATTCAAAGTTATGCACTAGGTAAAAGCTATTTTTATACTAGCTCTTTCTAGGGTCTTCTACTTGTTAATAACCAATGATGTCAAAACCTCTGGAAAATGCATGGACGTCTCCAACATTTTTCTGCATAAGACTAGCTCAGAGAAAAGGAAGGATTAATGATAATGCTAGGTAAGAATCACAGAAGCCACTGGGTATGTCTTCTCCAGATTCCACAAGAGCTGAATTGGTTCAGGATACACATTCATTCACTTGAATACACTTGCGGTGTTAGTTCAGAATTAAAGGCTTCGACTTACGACAAGAGATGTTATTTCTGCTCCTACTTAGCAGCAGTTCTTTTTCTTTTTTCACCCCATGGTCCAACAAATCAAGTTTCCAAAGGTAATATAAAGTGCTGTATTTCTCACTGATATTAGTTTACCTAAAGAGATTTGGAACAAAGAAAAATGAGGAAGATATTCATTACATATATTTGAATTATGGTCTTACCAGTCTTCGTATTTGATCTTCCTTTATTTTTGGGCAAGTCCATGTGATGAAATTAGTTCCTTATATCCAACAGGGTGTAATAATATCAGGTGTTGTTCAAGCTCATTTTCCCATTTCCAAACTCAGAGGTGGCTGCATCACAGTCTTAGAAGCAACTAAAAGTTCTCAAGTGTCTGAAAAGGTGCTTACAAGATAATTTGTGTCAAATAATAGAATTATTGAATAGCTACCATTGAATTTTAAGGAACTTAGGAAAAGTAGGAACACAGCAACGTATATTTCAATTAAACATCAAATGAGAGGAATAGTTACCTAAGTATGTCTGGAAAGACTGGGAAAAGAAAATACTTGCCACTTTTATTATCAAACTAGCAGAACAGGAAATGTCTTATGAGGAATAGATACATAGAAAAGTTTGAGAAGGCTGTCAGATGCCTGAATAGGGAGATGTTAACAAGTCATTTTTCTTCCCCTCATTTCTGAACAGTCTTGAGTAGCTAGGAGTGTTACAATACTGACGTTCCACAACAGAGAGAATTCTGAAAAGTGTGAATTTCCAGTTTAAACCCATTTCCAACTGAATGAGTGCTTCTGTAAAGTTTTAGGATTTTCATGTTTGTTAATCTTTTTTGAAGTTTGTCCTGCTAACAGGTCCCCATTGATGAGGTTTCCACTGAGCTTATCAGGTCTTCGAGCTAAGGAAACAACCTTCTTTGTCAATATGTTACCAGATTCATCTGTCTGGTGGCTCCACCAAGAGCGTAAAGGGTGATGTAAACCAGCACAGGATAAAGAAATAACTTTTTCAGAGTTGTTGCACACATAGTGTATGACATGAAACATTTGATTATAGGGGCATTGCAGCTGGATTACCTTTATGACTAGACAGACAGCTCTAGACAGGTTTCTAGATGTTTTTGCAGATATGACCCAGATTTTCAGCTTGCATAGCACCCTTGAAATACATGGAATTGTGCCAGCATCAGACAAGAGAAACTGCTATTGATAGAAATAGCCAGGAATGTTCATTTTAGCTTAATTAGGAATTCCTGATCCTTTGAAGACTGCTGAAGTGAAGAAGACACAGTCTACACAACTTCATGCAAGGAATAAATGCGTATTTGGAAAGCAAATATCCAAGCATCCTAAGCAGCAGTGCAAAGCCAACTTTTCAAAATAATATGGAAATGTCGTGGATTATTGAAAACAAAAAAGAAACAGCATTTTTTGTGTCCACCAAAAGTGTAGGTGCACAGATGATGTGAACTATCAGAGTATTATCCTACTTTGTGAGAGGATTTCAAAACTTGCGTGTTAATAAAATCAGTGTTAGTTAAGTAAAAGAATTGCTGTTCAGACGACAGACATTATGGAATAAAAAATGCTTAAACCCTCACCCCTCTAAGTAAAGGGATATGGAGTTACAAGTAATTGCAAGAAAACTTTCTGTCAATGTAGAGAATATTCAATGCCAAGAAAAAATTGTTTCCTAATATTTGTACCTCTCTTTTGCTCTCTAAATTGCAGCAGCGCACAATGAAAATATCCATTGATGAAGACCTTTTAAAATTGAAATTGAATCCTCTGGAAAAACAGCAGAAGTAATTTCTCCCACCTTAACCTCTGTAGTAAAAGACAGTCCTTGCCTTCTAGAAGACTACACCACTGAGGCATAAGGTGCATCAGACTTCAGCATAAGACTAAGACGAGGAATTCCCAAGACTTTTGACCGCATCCTTTTCTCTGTACATGGAGCATGTGAACCTCTGTCATAAAAATTATAGCACTCTCGTCACAAAGCCAGTTCTGATCCTGGTGATGGAAATGCCATTTGCTGCAGTACTGGAAAGAAATTTTTTACCTTTTACCTCCTGGCTGTGGTAACCTGGCAAGGAGTCACTAAGTCTACCAATTGCTTTTCAGGTGGGATGAGCATCCGCAGGGACCAGGTACCGTCACTCCCTGCTCTAGTGCATGTTGTGTGCTGGCCAGCAACTCTGCATCTGGCACTGCAAACCATTTAGGGAGTAAGCAGTGAGGAGAGCAGAGAGAGACTCGTTTGATAAGTGTTCCCTGCCCTCCTCTTGTGAGTGGGTGGAGAAGTGGGATGGACTACTTGGGTGTGTCATGGCAGTAAATCCATAACACTGTGTTGAGACTTTGAAAGTTCTAATTTGAGGCAGGATAACTGAAAAACAGAGGAGCTTTGAAAAAGTCATGGTAAATAATCTCCCAGACTCAGCGAGATCTGGAGTGAAGATTTATAGCTGGGAACAGAAGGCAAATCTCTTCTTCAGTGAAAACCCTCTCCCCCACGCTGCCATGCAGCACTCCTCCTCCACTTGATGAATGCTTCCTGCCAGTTGTGAGTGTCCTCAGCTCTTAACAGTTTGAATAGATTATTGCAGCATCAATAAATTAATATGACGGCCAAAAAATGCAACTAAGTTGTTATATGTCCACAACTGCATAAAATAAGTTTAACTTCCATTGCACTCAACTTTCCACGGCTACTTGAATTCTTGCGTTTTCCATTTAAAGCATTTTATCTATGTTTTTTCTATTATATTGCTTTCATGTCTTTCCTCCAGACTATCCTCTGATCTCTGTCTTTCTTTCAGTAGAAGTATTCTCTAAGAGAAATATGAGTTCACTTAAAATGGGCAATAGGAGTTACAATGAAAGCTTTTCACATTGCTGCTTTAGGGATTCTTAAAGAAATTTCCCATAAAGACCTCCCATAATCAAGAGGTAAATTTCACATTCTTAGTGTTGGTGTTTATATTTATTCTAACTTGTAAGTGATGTTTATTTGAATAAGTAAAGCATAAAACACACACAAAAATTAAATGCAATCTTTCTTGAAGCTTTTCCTGCATTTCTGCATTTGTTAAGGTGAACAGCTTCTGGAAACAGTAAAATGGCAAGGCTGGAAGGGTTACATTGCCCTTGGCAAACAGAAAAAGTCATCTGCCCATGCAGCCTGAAGGAAGGAAATGTGCCTCAAGCTGGCTACTGCTTTTGTGGTGAAATCCAGCAAAACCTTTAGGTGTTTGATTAACCTTAAAAGCATATTTATGAACATGACAACAAAGCCTGGGCATTCTGACTGAAGAGAACCCGAAAATCAAGCAATAGAAACTTGCATCCCTTCTTACCTACATCTCCCTTTGCTGTTGAAGTCAAATTCTTATAGCAAGTGAAAATTATTTTGTCCACGTGAAAGTCTCTTGTGTGTGATCTTCCTGAGCTATAAGAATACTAAAAAGCTTTTCATACATTAAAAATAGTCCTGTCTTGATTTAGCTACAGTAATGAGTTGCCTGGGAAATAACACATTCCAGTCAAATCCTTTTAACACACATTGAAAAGCAAAATGAAAATTAAGACACAAAAAATGATAACAGCCTAAATTGTACTGTAACCTATCTTGCAAGACTACATACATATTTTATAACACATCTGAGAACTTTACTTTAGCAAACATCGCACTGTAGACTGCCAGCGAGAGAACCGGGGTTACACCAGACAAGTGACAGTTTATGCAAACGTCAGCCCTTTGGCCAGCATCACATAAGCCATATCTCTTACACCTGTGAATGAGCTGATTTGCTTGCATGAATTGATGTGGATTTCAATGCCTGAATTTCTTCATTGTGTGTATGCAATATGCTGTACACACAAAGGATGGTTACACTGTATGTATGAGGTCAAAAAGTATTGTTCATGTTTATGTAACTACATGTCTCCACAGATAACTTCATGTAAGGCAGGTAAAATTTAATTCCTTCTGTGGGGGAAACTGAAATGGAACTCAGGAGAGAGAAATTTAATTACTTGATAGGTCTGCCTGTCCAACTTGCTGTCATTAACTCTCTTAGATCCCCATTTGCAAACTGGAAATAATGACAATTTCATTTGCATCTTTACATCACATCTTCTTTAGTGACACAGACCTGAAACAGTATAAATTATTTCTTCCTGTACGTTAAGACAACCCATTATGATTTCTTCCTTCTGTATTTGTTGTCTCTTCGTCTTTATCTAGACCAACACTTAAGAGTTTCTCTACAGCACCTAGCATAAAGTGATTCTGAGGAGTGACTACAGCTCTAAGTATCATAATGATAACAGTCACAAAGGAATATAAAAAATACAGTTTTCTATGACTTTCCAGTGGCAGACTAATCGCCACCAATTTGAGAGAGATTATAGTCTTCTGTCTTACTTTCTGGTTTACAGAAGACCTCCAGTTATTCTCAAGGGTAAAAATTCTAAAGGAGAGAAAGACTTTAGGTCCCTCAGTCCCTCTGTTCAGCCCCCATTTTCTCTCTTCCTTCTCGAGAAAGCCAATACATGGACTACAATCAGTATAGTTACATTTCTTTATAATTCTTGAAATAAATTCTTCTGAACAACATGACAGCAGAAGGCTCGCTTTTTCACTATCTACCTTCCTTGCATGCCAGTGTTTTGCTGCCTACTAAAACTGGTCCTAGGGTACCACTAAACATTTGGCAATGTCATTTCATGTACTGAATTCTCAACGGAATAGGGAAACAGAAAACTGCAGCATTAGCTACCTCTCACTCATAGCAAGAGGTGTTATAGAAAATATTTTTTTGTAGTTTCTGGTTGAAACAGCAAGGCAAGTTAGAACAATGCACAAAGTTTTCCCTTAGAAAGAATACAAACTGTCCTCAACAGTAATAAAGTGGCATATTTTTGTAAGTCAGCTAAACTTTCCTTGCAGTGTGTTGCATGAAGGCACCCAAAGAGTTCCCACGTTCTAGGGAAAAAAAAAAAAAAAGCCTTCACTGAGCAGCAGTAAAAAAAAGTGTTACGAAGCCATTGTATCTGCCATTTCTCAAAGAATTAAAACAAAAGCTCTAAAGGTAAGGATTTATTTTTACAGCGTCCGGTGTTTCCTGTGGCTGACGGAAACAACTAATTCTTCAAATACATTTATTCAATTGTCTTTAAGGACACAGTTCATATCATAGCCTCAACAAGTTACAATGATTGTTAATGAAGAATGAACACTTAAAACAGGCTGTCCATGCAGTGAATTCAAATTTAGCTGCTTTAGGCTGCTCATCTGTCCCTGTTACTCAGGATGGTTTGGTATAACAGGATAGAGACTTTAAGAAAGGAGTAATTCAGGCCAGAAGGGAATATTTTAAAATGCAGAAGTGCCTGTAGGTAGCACTGTGCTGCTCTGTTTCTACTTTGGCTCAGTGCATTGCCAGCCTGTGAGAGACTTGGTCTATGTTATACAAATTTAGCTCTGCAGCAGCAGATCAGAAGTTGCAACTCATTTGTATCATGTCATGTTGGTTTTTCCTCCAAGAGGAAACCATGGCTTGTGCCATGTGGCAGAGTTTTTCAGATGCACATGTTGAGGGATCTACTTCAGGGATGAAAAAATGAAGAATGTGAGCAGAAAATTGTAGCTTGTTTTGCGACTTTGTGCTGCAGACTTCTATTGTGTACCTGTGATTCAGCAATGCCCCTGGTCTTCATCCTCTTCTCCTGTCTTCATATTTCTTCATGTTAAAATTTCTGTGAAAGAAGATTTCTGATATAAAATTCTTACAGCATACGACACAAGGGAAACCAGCACCACGTGGATACTCCAAGGTTTATTCCTTACTTATAACCAGCAATAAGGACTAAATTTATCTGCCTCATCTCTGAGGTGTTTCTGTCTGTAGAACACATACTACTGTGTTTGTCCATTTTTACACTCAGTTTTTACTTTGCAATTTCAGCCTCAACACTTGTATATGCAAAAGGCAGCCAACAAACCATGAAAACCAAGGAGAAAACAGGACAATCTTGTGGCCTCAGCATCCCTTGAATGCCCATGGCAAATGTGAGACTTGCTTGCTATGAGCCAGAACAACAGAAAAAAAAAGGAGGGGGGAAATAAATAGAACTCCCTCCTCCTGTGGGGTCCTGTCCCCAGGAGCAGCCTTGCAGGTGGCTCACCCAAGTTTCCTGCCGCAGAGAGAACATCAGGGTAAAAGTATTCTTACAAGGACTATTTATTTAATCTTAGGACAGCTAGCAACTCCTTCCTAGTGATGTCAAGTCATACTATTGTGTGTCCCAGGTGACAAGAAAAAAATACATCCCACTTTAGAAGTGGTTTGCTGCTCAGCAGACAGCAGTAACAAAAGTCGAATGGGTTAAATTATACCTGTTTTTCAACAAGAGGCACCTTGGTAACCAGTTTTCTTAATTCTTTAGGGATGCCCAGCGACAAAAACACTCTGGAGAGATAAATCTTTTGATGCATGCAGAAAAGAGAAAGGATTCCTTCACAGTGAAAGTGATAACTAATAGATGAGATTCAGCTTTATCCTTCTTATACAGAGCACTTCAGAGACAGTAAAGAAGATATTGAACCTGAATATAATCATTTCCTCATCTATAAAGTGGAATTAATGATCTGAACTTTATACAATGATTTTATGTCTGCAGAGGGTTTTGGCTAGACATGTAGTTCTTCCTAAAAAATGAAAAGCACCCTACTCAAAATGAATGTGTTCACATGTAAGATATTTTAAGATCTTAGGGGTTTTTTTTTAAACTTATGCTTGCTTGCTTGTTTTAAGTTTCCTAGAGGAAAAAAAAATGAACCAAAAGCAAATCTGAAAGCCACAATGGTTTAGCCTGAAAGAATTCCAGGTGCCCACCAAAGGTGATCTGTCACTCTCCCTACTCAACTGGACAGGGGAGAGGGGCTATGAAGACAGGCTTGAGGGTTGAGATAGGGACAGGGAAAGATTGCTCACCAATTATCGTCACAGACAAAACAGATTGAATTTGGGGAAAAGAAGAGTTTAATTTATCACCAATCAGATCGGAATAGGATGAGAAATGAAATAAAATCTTAACATCACCTTCCCCCCGCCCCCACCTCCCTTCTTCCCAGGCTCAAATTCAATACCGTTTCTCTACCGTCTGCCCCCAAGAAGCGCAAGGAAATGGGGAGTGGGGGCTGTGGTCAGTTCACCACGTGTTGTCTCTGCCACTTTTTCCTCCTCAGAGGAGGACTACTCACACTCTTTTCCTGCTCCAGCGTGAAGGTCCCTCTTACAGGAGACAGTTCTCTACAAACTTCTCCAACATGAGTCCTTCCTGTGGACTGCAGCTCTTCACGAACTGCCTCAGCGTGGGTCCTTCCCACGGGATGCAGTCCTTTAGGAATAGGCTGCTCCAGTGTGGATCCCCCACTGGGTCACAAGCGCTGCCAGCAAACCTGATCCGGCGTGGGCTCCTCTCTCCACAGGTCCGCAGGTCCTGGCAGGAGCCTGCTGCAGCTCGGGCTCCCCACAGGGTCACAGCTTCCTTCAGGCATCCACCTGCTCTGGCGTGGGGTCCCTTCCACAGGCTACAGTGGATATCTGCTCCACCGTGGACCTCCGTGGACTGCAGGGTGACAAACTGCCTTACCATGGTCTTCATCATGAGCTCCAGGGGAAAATCTCTGATCCAGTGCCTGGAGCACCTCCTCCCTCTCCTTCACTTGGTGTCTGAAGAGTTGTTTCTCTCATATAGTCTCACTTCTCTCTCAACTGCTGCTCCACACCAAGTTTTTCCCCTTCTTAACTGTGTTATTTCAGAGGCACTACGACCATCACTGCTGGGCTTGGACTTGGCCAGCGACGGGTCCATCTTGGACCCAGCTGGCATTGGCTTTATCAGGCATGGGGGAAGCTTCTCACAGCTTCTCACAGAAGCCACCTCCTAATAGCCCCCCTGCTACCAAAATCTTGCCACACAAACCCACAACAAAGATCTATATAAAAGATGTATGAAGCTTCATATGTTACCTTTTTTCGTAGGTTTTTTATGTTAGTGTTATCAATAGCTGCTATCAGCAAAGGATCACCTCCCCTTTGCCTGCCATTTGTGAGCCAGCCTTCAGAGTCCTGGCCCTGGTTTTCAGGCTCCTCAGGACAAGGGAGTCCAGCAAAAAGCCATCAAGTGGTCACGTGGTTGGAGGACATGGTGTCCAGGGACAGATGGGGAGAACTGCATTTATTCAGCCTGGAGAAATGAAGGCGGAAGGGGAGATCTTATTCATGTCTACAGCTACCTACAGGAAGAGTGTGGAGAGAATCAGTGGGAGTAAACTGTGGTATTACAGAACACAAAGGACATGAGTAACAACAGAAGAAATCCTGATCAGAGATCAGGAAAAGAGAGTTCACAGTGAGATTGACCTACCATCTGGACCAGGGTTAAGAGACCCTGTGACATCTCCTTCTTTGGAGGTATTAAAAACCTGAATGATGTGACCCTAAGCAGCCAGATCTAAATTTAAAGTTGAATCTAACTTGAAAGACAATCCTGCAGGGGCTGGACTGTGTAACTTCCAGACCTCCCTTCTGACCTGAATTATGCTCAGGCTCTGTGATTTGCAGGATATAAATGAACTTCAGATATTCACAGCTGTGGAGTCCAGCTATTGTCTCCAGCAACACCCGATGGCACATGCCAAGGGAACAGTGCAAGAACAAGTTAGGTTGTAGTTCTATCTCTCCATCCAGCTTACAAAAATTGATTCCAGGATACAGAGCCAAAGATGGTCTCTTTATACTGAAGAGCCCTTTTTTGTATTTTCTATCCACTAATTTATCAGACCACCTTAATTTTTAGCTTTCCAAACAATCCTGAGGCAAGCTCCAGTGTTTCACAATTAGTGGACTGAGGTACTAGACTGGACATGAACTGCATTTCCAGCTCTGACATTGACTTGCATCAGAAAGTCATTCAATCTCTGTTTTACTTTCACACTTGTCCTTGCTCAATTCAGCTTAGAGCTCCCAAGAATAAAAGCTGCTTCTTTTATAACATTTTTGTGTGCCCTTTAACACGTTATAAGCATATGATTAAAGCACTAGAGACAAAAACATGGTTACACTGGGTAGGACTATGTCCAAGGCCATTTCATTGATAAACAAAGTGAAGCCAAACACTGTAACAGCTAGTGACAAGAACATTTACGGCATTTCTTTAGATCTTTTACCAGGCAGAATTCATTTAGTCTCTATTACCGTATTCCACAATAGATTTTTTTAAGAAAACTCGAAAGGATCAGACAGAACAGCCTCATGTATCCCATATAACTCTTTATCCTTTCTAATGAAGAAAGCCCTTTGATTAAATTCGTAGGTTTGGCTCTGGTGTACTGTATTACATCAAACATCCCTGGCATTTTCTTTAACTCACATTTATAAAGCAAAAGCAAAACAAATACGGATGATGCTGAAAAATGTACTATATTCTAATTACTATGAGAGGCTAATGGTTTTTAGTTAACTGACTGGAAATTATGTGTCATTCTTTTAATTTTTTTCAGTAATTCAGTCACTTGTGTAGATGTGAGATATTTTTAAACTTGAAAAACAAGACCAACTGTTTGACTTACAGAAAGTGGTCTACAAAACTAGTCTGCAGAACTGTGACTCTTCTAATTCTGCTGCAGCAGACTTTCATCTTTGTGTCTATTTGATCTGCAAAGTTAGAAAATACATAAAACCAGAGCTCTTTGAATCCATTGTCTATTGCACTTCAGTGTTGATCTCTCAGACCTTCTGACTTCCTCATCCGAATTATTGATAAAGAGAAAGGATAAATACATCAGACAAACTCCTCTGTGTCAAGCACTGAAGCTTCACTCTCTCCTTGGTGTGAACACTATGGTGTGAATCACTATGCCTGGGCCAGTTGTCACTTTGGAGCATTGCTACAGTGTAATGCAGCAATGGCGAAAACTTGTTTGCACTACTGGATGTACGGAAATTTTTAAAAATTATAAAAAGCCAATGCAAATTGTAAGTTTGGCTTTAAATCAGAGTTTATAAAGCTTCAGAAAATGGCTCGTTTATGTTTTTGAGTCTCATAATTTAAGAAGCTCCTGTGAATTCCTCTGTAAATATGATGATCTGAAATACTACAAAGAAAGGTGAGCTGACCCAGGCTGTATAATTCCTGAAGTCCAAAAGATGAAAACCCTTAAGCCTGGGCAATATCATTATTCATGCGCATAGTCCTGCTGATCTGTATTATTTATCAGCTGTTTCGAGTGAGGCATCTAAGTCAGTTCTTACAGGATGGAACTCTTCGCAGGTCTTCAGAGAAGGCAGCAGGGTCTTTCAAACAGTAAAACCTCTAAAAGAGTTCAAAATAGCAGCATTAAAGCTAATATTTAGTTTTCATTTTAATAAACATAGAAGAATAAAAAAGGGAGAATGGAGAAATTAAAATTTTTTCTTTATAAGTTTGCATTCTGTGTTCTAATCACTCATTTATGTGTGGAAAGGCTGTTACAATGGAAAAATTCAGACTGAAGGAGGCAACTCCTGAAGTCTTCCCAGAATACTGTCAGATGATTACTTACCCACCACCTGCCTGTTCTCTGAACTAATTAAACCTCAGATAAAATTGCAGTTGGAGACAGGACATTGCAAATAAACTTATTGTCATTAGAAGAATCGTATTTAAAAAGAACAATTTCAACCAGTAAAATAAAGAGAAAGCAAAAGTTCAGATATTACAAGCAGATCATTCACCTTCAACATAATTCCGTAAGAACTGTGTATCTTAACTGAATAAAGTGAATTTTTTGAAATAGACTTGGTTTAAATTCAGAATTTCTATCTTGCTTCAATAATGCAATTGCTGTGGTAAAAATAATGAGATTACAATGAAAACCTGTTTCACAGCACTGAAACTCTTTCTGACTTCATATTTAATTGTGCTTTGTCCCCTCTACTCAGATCTATATGGAACTGTCATCACTTAAACATTTTTGTTAGGGTTTCTGAACAGTATTTCTGAACTACATCTTTACGAGCTTATTTTCTCTGCTACTCTGCTACACTTTGTGTGCTTGAGTACACTACATCTGAACTTTCCCATAATAACTGAGGACATTGCACAGCAGAGCCCATTTGAGTCATGGGGAACAGATGGCATATCCCAGTGATGGAGGAAACTGGAGGATTCAGAACTCTTACTGAACAATTCATCCACATTTTCAAATATAAATTGCTTTCTTTTACCTGAGAGATCCCAGGTGCTATGTTCAATTCAGGATCTTGTTTTTCTCTTTCCCTTTCCCTTTCCCTTTCGCCCAAGACATCATTCAACACGCTGGGTGTGCTGCTGCCACAACTTAGGGATTTTGTGCAGGTTTTTGAGCAAAAGCAAGGCAGGACCTTACCCACCATCAGATATGTGTTCTGTCCAGATCTTTCCAGATACTTGTCTCCCTTTGCCTTTTTTCTGGAGGAGAGGGGAAAGGAGAATTGAAATTATTATTTTTAAAGTATTTTTACTGAGGGCATTTTTTAGCATATATTAACTATATAAAGCTAAATGGCTTAGTTAATGCAGTATACATGAATTTAGTTGATTATGAAGATGTGGAGACAGACATTAAAATCCTTGGTAAAGGACAAATCATCGTACAGAAAGCACAAGAATGAAAAAAATCTCATTTTTACAGTTGAACTTCCCACATTCCCCATCAGTTAACTGCATTACAATCTGTTGTGCAGTAGAACATAAGAGGACGTTTATATCGTTGCTGGATAGGACGTAACGCTGGGAAAAACCAGGCTGACATGAAAAGGGATCTAGTTGAGGACACTGCCCCTCACATTTGCAGGACAATGAACAAAGCTGCCAGCACTCAGAAAACTGTCCTCTGCTAACAGGATGTAGATCTTCTGCGAGGACTGCAGGCAACCAGCCACAGGGATCTAAGAGTTACAAAATCAGAAAGTATTGAGGAAAATCATAGAATCATAGAATCATAGTTTGGAAAAGACCTCTAAGATCATCAAGTCCAACCATCCACCCAACAACACCATGCCTACTAAACCTTATCCCGAAGAGCCACATCTACACTTTTTTTTAACATCTCCAAGGATGGTGACTCCACCAGCTCCCTGGGCAGCCTGTTCCAATGCCTCATCACTCTTTCAGGAAAGAAATTTTTCCTAATATCTAATGTAAACCTCCCCTGACAAAACTTGAGGCCATTGCCTCCTGTCCTGTCACTGGTTCATTGGCAGAAGAGACCAACTCCTGCCTCAGTACAACCTGCTTTCAGGTAGTTGTAGAGAGCAATAGGTTCCCCCATCAGCCTCCTCTTCTCCAGACTTAACAGCCTCAGTTCACACAGAATCACACAGAATCACACAGAATCACGCAGAATCACACAGAATCACACAGAATCACACAGAATCACACAGAATGTTAGGGGTTGGAAGGGTGTGGGAAGCCATATAACTTGAGACAGAACAGCACTGTCTCTTGACCCTGAAAGATCTGCACATCCTGTGCCTCCCTTCTCTGTTCTCAGGAGATAGGCTGTGTTCACACATCCACCTGCAAAAGATCCTGGAAAACAGCAACCATGAACTGCCATTCGCAAGGCCATGAATCCAAAGCTGACTGGCTCTAGTAACTACTATATTAGTACATAAGGTATTTACTTGAGCAATAAAAGGATTCTGATTGAGAACAAGATGGGGGTCCATGAAGTCATTCACCACAAATGACGCCCGAACGTGGGTTTTCGAATATGAAGATATTCGGACATAAAGACATTTGGACATGCAGATATTCAGAGTTGGGGATTATTACCAGTGGTGAACTGCAGCTGGGACCAAGAGGAGAGACATAGGCACTCGTGCGCACACACAAGGGGAGACATCACCCTTCGCTGGGATGACTGAGGTGAGCGGCTGCGGATTTATAAGATGGGACAGTCAGCTACAAAGGAGCAAAAGCTCCATCAAGAGATTTTACAGAGAATTTTGAAAGAACAAGGGTTTGCAGTATCAGTTACAAAGTTGGTTAAATTGTTAGTTTGGATAAGAGACTATTGCTCATGGTACCCTTCCTCAGGGTATGATAGCTCTTTGTGGACAAAGGTGGGGAAGGAATTGCAGACAAAAAAGGACTTGCAGCTTGAAGTCCCTGACAAAATCATGATTATTTGGAAAACAGTGTATACAGCTTTAAATGCTCTAAAACCCACAGAAACTATCCTACAAGCATCAGCTGCCCCTCCTCCGTTCTCGCAAAGGCAGGAACAGACCGAGCTGCAGTCTTTTGAAATATTTAGTCCTGCGTACGGTGAAATCCCTAACTCAACACAGGGAATGGGGGGGTTAGATTCTCCAGAACCTGACGATCCTTTTTGATCCTGGAGAAATAGGCACCGAGGAAGGGCCAGATTTATACCCACTGGTAACTCTGGTGAAGGTTACAGCAACCCCCACCCCCCACAGCAGATGAAATTTTGCAGTCCCAACGACAAAAATCAATATCGCGTATGTCACTTATTAACCCCCCCCTTTTGCTCCTAAAACTCTCCCTTCTGCTCCTTCACCCCCCCCTCCTTGGCTCCTACACAGCCTCTGACGCGTACGGGATCACTGAATGTTCAGACGGTCTAACGTATTGTTAGATAAATGTAGAATTGATGTGCTCTGCAAAAGAGACTATCCTTCAAGCTATGCCTGTAGTATATAAGCCTAACCAAGCCCCAGAGTATGCTTATTTACCATACGAGGTTATTAAGGAAATTCGGAAATCCATACGAGAATATGGTCTCCAGGCTTCATTACTATGAACCTCATACAGGCTATAGAAGAATCTTCTGTCATGACCCCTTCTGACTGGCGATCAATACTTAGAATGGTTCTATCATCTGCACAGTATAGCGTCTGGATATCAGAATATAAGGAACTTGTAATTGTGCAAGTTAGGGAGAATATTTCTGCTGGATTAGATATTGGAAAAAACGAGCTGCTGGGTCAAGAAAATTACACCACGGGAGGAGTGCAAGCGACACTGCCAAGACCGGTATTTGTGCAAGCCGCGGATTTAATTCTCAAGGCCTTGCAAAAGGTGTCAGATCCTGGCCAGAGAGAAATGTCTTTCATATCAATTCGACAGGGATCTCAGGAACCCTATGTTCAGTTTTTAGATCGGCTACACACTGCTATTATGAGGCAGACAGAACAAGAGGAAGTCACTGAGATCTTGCTATTTCAGCTTGCAACCAAGAAAGTTCAACAGGGTCCCTCTACAACAGTGGGCGTACCTGACCTGAGATCAAAGCAGGGTGAATTCCAGCCTAAAGCAGTGCAGTCCCTCTGACACAGCACAGCCCACAGCACCAGCAGCCACTGCAGCGGACGTGTCAGCGAACCTCAGACCTGGCGGGGCACAAAGCCCCCTGCGCATCGCCCCTTCCCGCCAAGCCAGCGGGCTCCCCTCCATCGGCAACCGGTGGCACAGCCCGGCCACCCTCCCTCCCCACCCCCGGTGCGTCCACCCAGCCCAGCCCGGCCTGACCCAGAAGTGGAGCAGCGAGAACCATTTTCCTTACGTTCAAGCCCTTGGTTGGAAAAAGTGTGTACAATTCAATTACTGCGGTAGAATTCCTTGTGGACAAGCAGCCGGCATTAGGTCACCTGGTACCATCTACCAGCCCACAGAACACTCCTATATTTGTCATTCCAAAAAAGTCTGGTAAACGGAGATTATTACAGGATCCGCAGGCTATAAATGCAGTGATGAGCCCAATGCAGCCGCTACAGCTTGGTGTTCCTAACCCAGCTATGATCCCAGAAGACTGGTCTCTTTTTGTTATTGATTTAAAGGACTGTTTCTTTTATAATTTTTTTTCACCCTGATGATTGTGCTCGTTTTGCGTTTTCTGTGCCTTCAATTAACAACAGCAAACGCACGCAGCGATACCGTTGGGTCGTTCTGCCACAGGGCATGGTGAATAGCCCCACGATTTGCCAGGCAGTTGTGGATGCAGTGCTAAAAGAAGCGCGATGATCTTTCAATCAGATCTACTTATATCACTATATGGACAACATCCTCCTTGCTGCTGAAACACAAAATGTGCTGCTCACTGCTTTTGCTAAATTAGAATCGTCATTAAAGATCTACGGGTTACAGACAGCCCCGGAAAAGGTGCAGACAGAGCAGCCCTGGGAGGATCTAGGATGGAAACTTTTTACTTCCCAAGTGTTCCCACAGTCATTGCACATTGTTGATCAGGTCACCACTCTTGGTGATTTACAAAAATTATCAGGAACAATTAATCGGGTACGACCCCTTTTAGGAATCACAACTGTAGAGTTTTCCCTTCTACTTACCTTGTTGAAAAGGGACTCAGATTTGTTATCTTCCAGCAGATTGACACCAGAAGCAAAAACTGTCTTGCACAAAGTTTCGGATAAAATCACAACTTCCTTTGCCTCCAGAATCAATTTCAAGTTACCAAAGGCTTTTCTCCAGCCTTATGCTCTTTTAGGTCAGTGGTGTGTTAACATGCAGGAGTTGAAGACTCTGGAATGGATCTTTTTGTCTCATACACCCATGAAAACATTAACCACAAAGGTAGACATGATAGTGTCCTTAATAGCACAAGATCGAAATCGCTGTCAGCAATTGACAGGACGTGATCCTGATACTGTTTACCTGCCATTGGCTAAAGATGACTTTGTGGCATTAAACAGGGAATCCTTATCACTGGAAGCCACTCTAGCTGATTATGTAAATGACACAGGTTATACTCTTCCACAACATAAGCTGTTACATTCCCTCTCTCAGATTCCACTGCAGCCAAAAAAACGATGTGTTCCTGTTCCTATTAAAGGAGCACGAACAGTGTTTCTGGACGGATCAGGGAAAACACACAAAGCTGTAGNTGTGTGGAAACAAACAGATTCGTCAGATTGGCAATCATCTATTTCAGTTGTTGAAGGATCCACACATATTGTTGAACTATCAGTGGCCTTGCATGCCTTTGAATTGTTTTCGACTGAACCACTCAGTGTTGTCGCAGATTCTGCGTATGTTGTGGGTATTGTTCAACGCATTGAAGATGCAATGATAAAAGAGGTCAATAACAACAACTTTTTTCCTTGCTATTGAAATTAGCTACACTACTTACAAATCATGTACTTAAAAATCGTGTACATGTGTATTTCACAATGCATATACAGTCACATACTACTCTACCAGGACCAATAACTGAAGGAAATGCTGTAACAGACAAATTGACTATGGCAACAGTACTGCCGAGCAGTTTTGAGCAGGCCCGATTATCTCACGACTTCTTTCATCAGAATGCCTCTTACTTGCGTAAACAATTTGCTTTATCCCAAGGGCAAGCCACAGAAATTGTTCGTGCATGCCCTGATTGTCAACGTATTACACCCGTATCATCATATACAGGAGTGAACCCTCGTGGGTTATGAACTAATGAATGGTGGCAGAGTGATGTTACACATTCTGATCATCAGTTATTTACAACAGCAGCTGACCACCAATTCAGGATGGTCCCTCCATTTGTGGCTCAACCAAAGGTATGGTATAAAGAATTTGGGGAATTGTAATGGACAGATCCTGTAGAACTAATAACGTGGGGAAGAGGGTATGCATGTTTTCTTCTTTCAACAGGCCCTCAATGGTTACCAGCAAAATATATGAAACTATATCACAAGCTGAAAGAACGTAACACAGAATTCGATGACAGAGATGACCACGCTCACTCTCAAGGAGCAACCTCTGATGTGGAAGTAGAAGAGATCCATTCCGGATGATCCTATTACACAGGGAAAACTGAAAAAATAACAGCAAACACAAGTACTCTGATGACTGCAGTGGGTGCACCACCCACTCCGATTAATACATTCCTTACATATTTGGCAATTATCTCCCACAACAGCTTTTGTATAACGAAGCAGTCTTGGAGGACACAGTATACGTGAAATGAGTTTGCACAAGAGCAGAGATCAACTAGCAGACACCGTGAGGAAAAGCATGAACCTTCATCTGAGGGCTCCCGACAACTGCCCAGAGGTGCCAATAGACATGTACAAAGGTTCTTTATATATATATATATATATATATATAAAGAAAAGGGGAGGGGAAATGATAAGCATTTCTCGGAAATGTAATGATTATGTTAACATGGCATAAATATCTAGTAGTAGTGTCTTTTCAGTACGCACATTTGGGTAGAACTATCCCCTGTGCATCCAGTACTGCAGTAAAGAATGCCTGCTTTCTAGAACTCCAAAGTTAAGTTTTAGAGAGTTAATTATTTTTCTGCTTTCTGGTAACAGATTTCGACATCCCAGATGGGACCCTGCTCCTGAACCTCAATGATCCGAGGGATCACAGGACCTCCAGCCGGCACCGAGGGATTCTCAGGGAGAACCTCTGATCCCTGGACCAAGAAGTTCTGAGCAAGGGCCATCAGTAAGGTAAAGACATTCTTCCAGTATTGTTTCTTGTTACTTGCCTGTTAGTTGTAGTGAAAGCTTCACAACATTGGGCTATATCCCTGGGGAGAAGGGAAAGTACCCTTCCTACAACAGAACTAAAAAGAGAGAACTGTTCCTGAAACCGAGGCTAGGAATTTGTCTGTTAAATGTCGAATATTTCTGTAAGTCTCTGTCTATTTGTAGTATTTGGATTTATGTTGAAAACTTGGTGTGCTTGTGAGTGTGCGGTCGTGACTATGATTGTGTGGTTTTATGTGTTTGTTGTCATATTGTTTTTATTTCTTTTTTCTGATGAATTTATTTGGTTTCTGTGATCTAATGGATTGTCTGGACTAAGTAACTGTCTTTGCGTCTTCTGATTTGGTGAGTTCTGCAGGTATTGATTATTTCTGGTTTTTGACTTCGGATTGTTGTGTCTGGATTCTGATTTCTCGGGGCTGCAGAAGCATTTGATGCAACAGGAAATAGATGGGCTGAAATTTGCAGATTTATGCTTTTATGTACAGTGATACCTTATATGGTTAGTAAGTTATACCCTTCGATACATTGGTCTTAGCCTAGATGATTAATATGGATAGCCAATATTAACTGTTATGGATGTTTGTATGTGTGATGATTATACCTATAACCCAAGTGCAAATTTACTGAGCTTATATCATTGATCCATCATTAATTCGACTCCTGACATGGGGTGACGCATGCCCTCTGATTGGCAATAATGATATGTTGTGGTCAGGCGGTGCTTGGATCCCACCATCCACACAGAAACAAAATTAGATGCAAGTAAATCAATCTACACTCATATGTTAGAAAAAAGATTTGCCATCAATATGTATTATTCTCAGGCTAATTTCATATTTCTTCATACCCAGCAGGTTACGGTATGCACTTCACATCTCTATGTCTTCTATTAGCATTTGTGTTCTTATGTCTATTTTTAGTATTGCAGTTTGTGTGGGCCTCTGAGAAATTGGTAGAAAGCTGAAGGCCGAATTATGTCAGCTCTTATCATCAACAGTGTCTGGCTAAACAAAAAAGGGGGAGATGTGGGAAACTATGTAACTTGAGACAGAACAGCACTGTCTCTTGACCCTGAAAGATCAGCACATCCTGTGCCTCCCTTCTCTGTTCTCAGGAGATAAGCTGTTTTCACACACGCAGCTGCAAAAGATCCTGGAAAACAGCAACCATGAACTGACATTCGTAAAGCCATGAATCCAAAGCTGTCTGGCTCTAGTAACTATTGCATTAGTATATAAGCTATCTCAAAGGGGAAAAAGGATTCTTTTTCAAAAGGGGAAAAAGGATTCTTGGCCATGAGCTGACGGGGTGTCCCGATCCGATATCGGGGAGGTTTCGATGCGATCCCGGGGGACGAGATTAAGATGAAAACGCAGTCATATGCTGTGCAACCTTGTAAACTTTTCATCACTAGATGACCCACAAAGGTCCTTTCCAACCCCGAATATTCTGTGATTCTGTGATTCTGAGATTCTGTATTCATTTCAGTAATAAAATGATTCTGATCGAGCACAAGATGGGAGTCCGTGAAATCATTCACCACAGAACGGAACTCTGTGGGTCATCTAGTCCAACCCTCCTGCTGAAGAAGGGTCACCTACAGCAGGCTGCACAGGACCGCGTCCAGGCAGGTCTTGAATATCTGCAGAGAAGGAGACTCCACATACTCCCTGGGGAGCCTGTTCCAGTTCTCTGTCACCCTCAGAGGGAAGAAATTCTTCCTCATGTTCAGACGGAACTTCCTATGCCTCAGTTTGTGCCCATTGCCCCTTGTCCTGTCGCTGGACACCACTGAAAAGAGCTTGGCCCCATCCTCCTGACACCCACCCTTCAGATATTTATGACCATTTATGAGGTCCCCTCGCATCCTTCTCTTCTTCAGGCTGAACAAGCCCAGCTCCCTCAGCCGTTCCTCATAGGAGAGATGCTCCAGTTCATTCACCATCCTTGTAGCCCTCCGCTGGACTCTCTCCAGTAGCTCTTCATCTTTCTTGAAGTGGGGAGCACAGAACTGGACACAGTACTCCAGATGAGGCCTCACCAGGGCAGTGTAGAGGGGAAGGAGAACCTCCCTCGACCTGCTGGCCACACTCCTCCTAAAGCACCCCAGGATGCCATTGGCCTTCTTGGCATCCAG
>Ga0065711_1035119_pt1 | contig 22781 bp, 12 predicted proteins | sample Hoacrofraction12_FD_59098 | JGI IMG/M metagenome (GOLD analysis project Ga0065711, IMG submission 59098) | Hoatzin crop microbial communities from Cojedes, Venezuela - Epithelial fraction 12 v2 (version 2) | ecosystem: Host-associated > Birds > Digestive system > Esophagus > Crop | place... | reverse complement strand
TGGACACAGTACTCCAGATGAGGCCTCACCAGGGCAGTGTAGAGGGGAAGGAGAACCTCCCTCCTCCTGCTAGCCACACTCTTCTTGATGCACCCCAGGATCCCATTGGCTTTCTTGGCAGCCAAAACGAACTCTGTTTGTGAGACAACAGAAGCAACATATTGAGACTATTAAAATAAATGTGGCACCAAGTATTGCAGGTTTACTAAAAAGAACAGAATTTTCTGTGTCTCTAAGAATGGTGTATTCTGTCACCTGGATTGGCTTGAATTATTAACAAAATGCAAGGTAAGATTAGCACTTGAGCGTATCCATGTCGCTAAGTGCTAGCCCCTTCTGTGCTCTGAACTAGAGAGGCATTTGCCAACCCCAGTTGAACAGCCATTCCACATGTCAGTAAGTAACTGATAATAAGCTGAATAAAGTGGTTGGTCTTACTAGCATGATCACAATTTGCATAAATACAATTATGCCCTTTCTAACTGAAGGCTTCTTTGTGCATCTTTGGCAGAGGTGGTAGCAGAAGTAAGCATGTAGGACTTTCCAGCTGACTCTGTAGATAATGTCCTGGATGGGCTTCAGGACTAATCTAATTACGCAGCAGCCCAGGATAATCAGGGTTGCTGAAATTGCCCAGTTGATTATTTTGCATGCTGAGCTTGCTGTTGCTGCTGCAAAAGAGGTTATTGTTTGGTGCAGTGGTTGCTGCTGGAGAGAGGGAGAGGATGAGTTGAGTGATCTCAAGCTGCAATGACAGCCATGGCCTGGAGGAAGTAGGAGCAACGAACCTGGCTCTGACTGTACTCTCCCCCTTATCTTCAGCTCTATCTTTTCTGCCTCCCTCACCCTCACTATGGGACATCACTAGCCCTTAGTACAGAAAAATTCAGTTCTGTCTGCAAAGCTGAGAAGCTTTGCTTTGGTTCTGTGCATATCTGCTAATACTGTTAGCGTCCTGCAGGAGAGAGTGGATTAAAGTGCAAGCAGATGTCTTTCTTTCTAATTAAGTTTATCAGCTCATAATCGAAACCAGCATGTTGACCTTGCTTCCTTTGACTCTAGATATGATACCTAGTATTAGGATGGGAATAATATGCGTAAAGGTACTACTTTACTTTCACTGTTGCAGCAGCAGAGGAGTTCATTATTGTTTGTTGGGCTTTGATAAAGGGTTTTCTTTCACAGAAAAATAATTACTGCTATCAACACCTATAACACCTACAAACAAACAGAAAATAATTAAATAACTGGAATATGAAAGTTAAACAATAAGCTACTCTTTTTTTCTTTCATGTTCTGTAGTATCCTCAGAAGGAAAAAAACCTGTTAGAGGGACTCTCACAGGTGCTAATGGTTGTTCTTGGGGTAAAGGAGAGGCAACAAAATGAGGTGTTTTGGCTCATTTACATTTACTAGTGTTATTTCTTCAGTTTAGGATAGTGGTACTGATAAGATAAGGAAGAGAGTTGATAAAGCAATAGGGAAAGTATTTTCCAGTTGGTGATTGTTTTGTTGGGTGCAATAGGTACAGGGCTATGTAAACATGTTGTTTGAAAATGAGTAGGCTTTGATCCCTAGACTTCAATTTGGGGCTATACTAATTGCCTTTTCTCTTCCTTTCTTTATGTTATCAGTTTGGACAATATTGCTTAGTATATCTGAGCTTCTCATACTGGTTACAACGGTGGTGATAGCATGAAGTCAGTTCAAAGGCTGGACAGTTTGTAGGACTGATTATGTAGAAGTTGATAAAATGGCAGAAGAGACAATTGAATGTGGTGAAGGGAGAAAATGTAATAGTGATTGCAACCGTGTTCCTGAAGGCTGTTTCAGATTCACCAAGTCCACCACCTTGCAGGTCTCTGGTCTGGCCTATATAGCTGATCAGCAAGAACAGCCGTGGCATGAGTGATGGTGAGTAAAGCAGTCTAAAAGCAAAAGTTATGTTTCCAGAATGACAAGATGAGATTGCAGAACCCTGACGGTGGGTAGTATCTCCGAACAGTAAAATCTAGGCTCCACTGCAGTCAGTGGGAGTTTTCCTACAGTCTTAAATGTAGCTAGGCTTCAGTCTAAATGTTGACAGGGGCATTATCATTGGTTAAAAAGCCATCAAGTGTCCAATTCAAGTGTGAGAAAGTATGTTTCCTACATTTTAAAATAAATTTCTACTTTAATTTGATGAGTTTATGCAAAGGTTTAGACTTTGAGATTATTTTCTGTTGAATTCATCTGCTCAGAATATTTTTGGTTCCCCTGAATTTAGTAGGAAATCTCTCATATGTATCAGTTGGAAAGTGGACTTTTGTTTTAATTACAAAAATGAACCTAGTTAATCTAAGCACCTTCAAGTTAACCTATTTCAACAAATGCAAATGCTCAGCCACTTTCTTGCAAAGATTGCTTATAAGTATCTGAAGGGTGGGTGTCAGGAGGATGGGGCCAAACTCTTTTCAGTAGTGCCCAGCGAAAGGACAAGGGGCAATGGGCACAAACTGAAGCACAGGATGTTCCGTCTGAACATGAGGAAGAACTTCTTCCCTCTGAGGGTGACAGAGCCCTGGAACAGGCTGCCCAGGGAGGTTGTGGAGTCTCCTTCTCTGGAGATGTTCAAGACCTGCCTGGACGGGGTCTTGTGCAGCCTGCTGTAGGTGACCCTGCTTCGGCAGGGGGGTTGGACTAGATGACCCACAGAGGTCCCTTCCAACCCTGAACATTCTGTGATTCTGTGATTGATGCTCGCAGTCTAGATTTTTCTGGTAGAAGCCAATAGAAGCTGACCATGACAGTAATACAGTTTGTAAAAATATTGAGTGGTCATTTGACTTAAATTTCTTAGGAAGTCTTTTTCTGAAGTAGAACAACACAAAATTGAAGCTGGCATAAAATTATAACATCGGGCACAAACATGAGTGAATATTGTTAAGCGATAGGGAAAGATTTAAATGTCTGAATGCCAAGTGCACATCCATGTGGAGGAACCATATACATGGAGTTTACTGTGCTTGCTTTTTTTAATCTTGCAAAACTTTAAACAAGAAATCAAGAAGAAAGCATTCTGGTTGCTTGTGCACTTTTAATGACAGTGTTTACTTTGTCCTAACTTTTATTTTGAAAAAGTCTTGAAAATCAAAACAATTTTTGCAGGAAGCACAATTTTGAATGAAATATTTATTGCCTTTAAGAAAACTGTAATTATTTCCTTTAAGAGGAAATAAAATCTGATTAATTAATAGTACGATAAACCTTTATTAAACAAATGTAGCAAATTGGCATACCAGATGAAGTCTGTTCTCAAATGCCTGTACACGTGTGGCTGAGTACCTCTGCCCTGAAAGTCATCTGCACATAATTATTAATTGCGTCTGTGTCCACACTGTAATAGTTTTGTAAAGCTATGCCTCATCTTTGATTAAAATTTTTAGTCTTATTTTCAAGTACATCAATATTATTTGTAAGAGAGAGTGTTTGAACTGCATTTATACAGATACTCCCATATGAGGGCCCTGGTGAGTTATCTTAATGATTTTTTGACCATTTCTTTTTATGAGACTATTTAGAAAAAGAGTATCATCACAAAGGTAGTTTCAGCAGTGCAAGAGAGAAGTATATTGTAGGAAGAGTAATATTCAGGCCAGGGAAATTCAAACAGACAGTGAACAGCAGACGCACTTTTGAAGTCCAGAGTTAAAATATCTCTCTGATAAGCAGGTTGTAAGGATTACATCTAGCATCACACACATGACCAAGCAGTAAAAAGCATGTCATCTACATGCCTTTTTCTGAAGTCGTGTCATAAAACTTGATTTATGGCAAGATACAATGCAGGATTGTAATACAGTTGAAAAGCGTGCATGTGAGAGGTGTTCTTTTTCTTTGGTGTGCATTCCTTGTGGAATAAAATGCTCACAGTGTGAATAAATTATAGAGGGGAAAAAAAAAAAAAGTCATGTTTTGCTTTTAGCCAGACACTGCAACTAGAAAACAATAAAACAGTGTTTTGGCACAACACATTCTTAAGTATGATAAAGCTGAGAAAATATGATTTTAGACTTTGAATTTTTAATACTGTGTTCGGTCAAAGTGACAATGAACCATTGTAAGTGTTTAATCTAAATTAATCTCCCAGTTTTCTGCCCCAGAATTTATTTTGCAGTTGTAGACCCTTGTATCTACAGGGACTTCTGTTTTTGATAACTAGTTTCTGGATTCAATTTATTAATAAACAACATACACTTTCTTATCTGTTGTTTGACGTTACTCACATTTGCATAAAGAGTTCATTTGGGATGGGATGATCTCCCATGGCAGTGAGGAGAACAGTGCAACACATTATTTGTAAAGAACGGAAAGGGCAAGAGAATATAATATAATATGGAATATACTATAATAATATAATATAGAATGTAGTATAAGAGAATATAATCATTCTAATGTAGTGCTTGTGCACAGAGGTGAACTTACAAGGGCAGACTTGTTAGTTGTGACGCTCTATCCTATAATTTGTCTTAAATGCAAATTGTGAAGATTTGCCACGTGTGACAGTTGCAGTATAACAGTTATAAACTATGGAAAAGAGTTGGGGCATCTAACTGAAAACTGAGAAAACAAAACTCGTAAGTACCTTTACAAAGTCTGTGAGCAATTTTGAAGATTGGCTTTATTACTAGTTCTATCTAGGAAGTGGAAAATCTGTAGTCAGTGAAAAATTACACATTTTCCTCTGTTGCTTTTTGTGTTCTGTGACATCAGTAAATAAACATCTGCCCTACAGGAGCCCCATAATCCTCTATAACTCAAATCTTTGGGATTAACTACCTTTTATCTGAACATATTTCTGTGTCTAACCTTTAGTCTTTTCTATGTTAAGGAGTTTTTTCTGTTTAGTCTTGGTTTAAACATTGCTCTTAAGAAAACAGACTTTTAACGTAATAGCTGTGCTCTAAGATATATGTAACACTATTAGGAAGATTTTTTTTTTCTTCTATAAATATTTATATTTCTTAGTAAACAGAGAAACTGGAGCTTTTGGGGAAGGGGAAAAAAAAAGGTGGCAATTTGTGACCTAACTAAACTTCAAAAAATCATTCTACCACGACGCCACAAAATAAATTAAATTAGGATTTCATTCTGGAATTGAAAAACTTGGAACACTTATATCATGGGCAAAAATTTATGTTGGTTTTGTTCACAATTTGTTCACAGTGGATTCATTTCCATGGTATTTTGATGGTAAAACATTTGGCAAGTTATTTCCCAACAGTGATGCTAGCATGGTCCAATGCTATGGAAAAACTTGGATAACGAGACAGTCAGAAAGTGTCTGCCAACCTGCGCAGGTAGAGTCATACAGCAGAATCAGCCTTTGCTTTTTCTGGCACCCTAGTAAAGAAAATGGGATAAAACAGTTGGGATGGAGAGCAGAGGAAGGAAATAAATAACAGCGGTAGCAAGGAGTAGGAAGAAAAAAGGGGGCTGTGTGGACCTGGCAAGAGGCATTTGCAACAGAGAGAATTGGGACACAGGGCTGATCTAGGCCTGCAGAGTAGGATAGGAGGGCAGTAAATCTGGGCTAACACCCTAGATTTGCACATAAGACTACAGAATTGCAATGCAGCAAACAGAGAGATTGCAATGTTAATGCCTGTCATTTACATGAGTAGGACTGTTAAAATCGCTAAAAGCACTGCTAATACATATCCGCCAAGTTCCCTCATGGCTGCTCACTGCATGGCCACTGTAAAAGAAAAATTCACATTGTCTGGTTTTGGAAATTTGAATCTTTTATTGCAATTTCAACTTCTGAAATGCTGTTCTGTTTTCCAGAAGTTCAGTGATGGTTTACTCAACAAATAGGATGGGGCAACGTATGTTTTTGAAGGGAAAATGAATTGTAGTAGGGGTGGGCCACATTGTCTACTCTGAACATTTATCCTTTCGCTTGTGTGTGTGTCGAATCAAACTAATCCCACCTCCAGCTCAGTGGCTAAAATAGAGACATAAATACGCAGTTTTGCATACAAAGAAGGTAAATGCATCCTTCACTTCCTTCCTTCTTTCTTTTTAGTGTTTAAATGACAAAATTCTGAGAGTATTTATGAACCAAAATTTGAAGTTTATTACCCCTCAAAGCAATTAGATGCTATACTCTTAGCAACATACACAGATTCCACTTTTGTGTTCTTACTTACCTAACTTTTCAAATTTGAAACATTTTGTAAATGATATGTGGGATTGAGCACACCCTCAGCAAGTTTGCAGACGACACCAAGCTGAGTGGTGCAGTTGTCATGCCAGAAGGATGGGATGCCGTCCAGAGGGACCTGGACAAGCTCGAGACTTGGGCCTGTGTGAACCTCATGAGTTTCAACAAGGCCAAGCACAGGGTCTTACACCTGGGTCAGGGAAACCCCCACTATCAATACAGGCTGGGGGATGAAGGGACTGAGGGCAGCCTTGCCAAGAAGGACTTGGGGGTACTAGTGGATGAAAAGCTGGACATGAGCCACCAATGTGCCCAGAAAGCCAACCGTATCCTGGGCTTCATTCAAAGCAGAGTGGCCAGCAGGTCAAGGGAGGGGATTCTGCACCTCTGCTCCGCTCTGGTGAGAGCCCACCTGGAGTCCTGTATCCAGCTCTGGAGCCCTCAGCACAGGAAAGACATGGAGCTGTTAGAGCGGGTCCAGAGGAGGGACACAAAAAATGATCGGGGGGCTGGAGCATCTCTCCTATGAGGAAAGGCTGAGAGAGTTGGGGCTGTTCAGCCTGGAGAAGAGAAGGCTCCAGGGAGACCTTACTGCGGCCTTCCAGTTCTTAAAGGAGGCTTATAAGAAAGCTGGAGACAGACTTTTTAGCAGGGGCTGTCGCAACAGGACAAGGGTTAATAATTTTAAACAAAAAAGAGGGTAGATTTACATTAGATATAAGGAAGAAATTTTTTTTACAGTGAAGGTGGTGAGACACTGGCACAGGTTGCCCAGAGAGGTGATAGCTACCCCATCTCTGGAAACATTCAATGCCAGGCTGGACAGGGCTCTGAGCAACCTAATAGAGTTGAAGTTGTCCCTGCTCACTCCCAGGGGGTTTGGACTAGATGACCCTTAAAGGACCCTTCCAACCCAAACTATTCTATTATTCTATGTCATTTTCTTTATAAAATGCTCTGGGATCTAAGGGTGAAATTTGCTGTATTGGTGTTAAATAAAGAAAGTAGGCAAGTATATAACAGCAGCCCTAATGAATCTGTAAATACATGTTAAATGCTATGAATATCTTATAAAATGTAACTTTTTTTAATGTGAAATGAGTCCATAATACCAGAGAAATCTATCTGTTAAGGCCTTCCTTGAAAACTTTGAAATTGCAGTACAAATAATTTTATTATTATTTCAAAAGGAAAAATGTCAAAACATTAGTAAATTCAAGAACAGCCAGAAAAATCCAATGTTTTACAAATATGATAAAGCTACTTTTTCCATTTCCTAAGCAGTCAAGTCATTAGAAAAGATGCAGGATATGTACTATGTAATAACCTAAGCTTGCTATACAGTTTACAGTTGTCTTTTTCTTATACTTGGTATCTCTGCAGTGTTAAACAGAACTCACAAATGAAGAAATAGAAAGCAAAGTAGAGGCAAATCAGAGAACTTGACACCAATAAAGTATTTTCTATTTCTTAGTACTTTGTTTTGTGGTCTTCCTCATTTATAACAAAAATTATTTTCATCTGTAACCCATTATGTTACTGTTAGTGGTAACTCCTATGATTATTTGATTTATATGTCCTGTAAGTAAATCAGAACATAGAGAAAAGACAAACTCTGAAGTTACTTTCTCATTCAATGCAGAAATTCAGTAAAGAAACAAAGTGTTCATAAAGCTTATGAAATTGTATTCTTAGCACAGTATGTTCATTAAATGTTACCAGACATTTTAGATCTTCTTTGGCTATAGCTGTAAGTGCTTATTTTCCTCTGAAAGATGACTGTAGATTTGGCATCTTAGTGAAAAGATCTACTATCCCTGTCAAATCTCTTCATTCTGCTAGGCTGTTTTTTGCTGTGCTTCTTGTAAGTACCCCAGAGAACTGGGAGAAGGAGATGGTTTGCTTCTCATTCCCAAACATCAGCAAAGTTCTACTTGCAGAGCAATTTACACTTGGAGGTGTACAAGCCTGAAGAGGCTCTTAAGGTGCAGGTTGATTTTACTGTGAAAACGGTGACAAGAATGGCCATTTAGAGTGGCAACACGGGCAGATTTAATCCAGAAGTCACTGAGAGTTCAATGTGGAGCTCCACATTTTTATAGTGCTTTTCAGCAGAGCAATGACGGGAAATCTCAGTTCTAGTTGTGATGTTTGTTGGCAACATTTGCCTTTTTCTGGTGTTTTGATTGCTGAAGTTCTCATTTTGAAAGTAAGAGTTCTATAAGAGTTTCCACTTATTCCAGTTCTTAAAAGATTAGATGCTTGATTTCTTTTACCTAGCATCCTATTCAGGCGATTACAACACTGCAAAGAAAATGGCTGAAAAATACTAGCAATGCAGAGTGGAAATCCAGCATGGGAAGTGCATGAGATTATCTAATGTTGGCTTATGGGAAGCTCTTCATTTAAATATGGAACTTGCTTTAGAGAAATGTTTTAACATATGCACAAAAATACTTTTTACCTGTAGTTGAAAAAGGTTTCCACTGGTAGGAAAGAACACAAAAGTTGAGTTCAGTTTTCAATTTGAAATGTTAATGTGTACTGGCGCCTGTGGTCCTGAGTCATGAATAGTGAACAAGGCAGAGCAAAGGGCAGAATATGCAAGTCAGGAATTCAGAAGTCAGCTGAGATTTCTGCTTCCTTTGGAGGCGTTTATATGTATTACGGTTATCTTTTTCAGTATTCATGATGTTAATGTATAATCAAATCTCGAAATTTAATGAACTGGTTTATGCCTATAACTTACTCCATGTTCTCACAGTAGCTAACAATATGAAATAATATGATAATATGAAAAATATGAAATGTGTTTCCAGGAATAAGTATTAAAACTTGTTTGGTGATATTTTAAAATGCTAAATGTTGGTAGTCATGATGAAGCAGACAGATAGTTCTATCATTTTTCTTTATCAACTGCATCATTGTATTCTCCACAAGCTGCACAATATAGTGTGGATTTTTCGGAAAGTTCTAATAAGAAACAGGCTAGGGACTTCTGTGCACTATGTGTGGAAGAGCTGAATAATAAAAAAGTACTTGATGTAAAACTGAATAGCAAAGCAGTGTTCAATATCTGAAAAATGTATATTGTTTTACTGTAAGCAGAACTATTTTACAATGAAGTTCTGGAACAATTCTATCAAATGCAGCATTATGTGATTACAGAAAGACCAAAAGGTTTGTGAATATTAACATAAGGCTTTTGTAACAATGCGACTTTACACATTCCAGCTTAGTATAACCCATGTGACATTAGTCTCCCAAGGCAAATTTTTTCAAACTCCAAAAATAATTACTCTTGACAGATGAAAGTGATGTATTCTAATTTTTGTAGTATTTTATAAATTACAAAATGATAATTTTGTACATGAAGAAGCATATTTTCCCTTTCTACTCAACAAAAAAATGGTATCCATGAATATGTTTAGTGTATTTAACTTAATTTAGTTAATGAAGATACTTCTGTTTGTATGATCCCCATTTCTATGATGTTTGCAGAATACAAACCAAAACGAAATAATCCCTATCAACATTTATAATGTATGCATTTCTAAGGGCTATATTTATACAAAATAAAGCCAAGTATTTTCCTAAGCTAAAAGAAAAAACTACTATATAAATAAAATTTGATAAATGCTGACCGGATTCACTTACATTTGTATTTGCAATGCCAGCTGGCAACATTCTGGCTGATGCTAGATATAGACCGAGCACAGTTTTTTGATGTCGTTAAATAGAACATGGTACTTGCTAAGGTATAATGAAGATTTTTTTAAATATTGAAATGAATAATATCCAAATTGAGTAAAAAAATTCTGTATGTGTACTCCCAAACATCACAGCTTCAAATACATTTATTTTTTTCATTGTATCAATACATGGGGTAAGTAAATGAATTTAAAGTAATTTTATGTGAAATTACTGAACTAGGCAAACTTTTGAAGTAATTGCTTTCAGTTTTCCGAATTATTCTACTAGAAAGTGATCTAACTCAAAAGCAAACAAGAACGGTAAATAGCTTTATAAAAAAAGTACTGGTGTAAAAAGTTAAGATTACTCTTGAAAACTAGATTCACAGTGAGACAAAATATGCTTCTGCATACTAGGCTGAGGAGTCTCAACCCTGAGCAGTCACCTTTGAGAAGACATTTGCTCCATTGTGAACAGAATCAGAGCCCATCTCTGATTACTTCTTCCCTTGAACTGGAATCTGGATACAACATTGTTGTGTTTCAGAATCAAATACAAATTAAAAAATTTCAGTAACCAGAGTGCATGGTCAGCTGTACTCCACTTCCATAAATATTTGCTTTGTACTGATATCTTTAATTTGATTACCCCATGCTCCTTTTTCAGCAAGCATCTGTCTTTTGCCTTGTAGTGAATGGATGGAATCTGGAGAAATGAGACATAATTATGCTTTTAATTCCTATTGAAAGATCCTGGATTATAGTAACTGTCCATTTTTTTCATAGTCCTTTGCAGAACGCTCATCACAGTATTCTTTGAATAGCTCACAATCGTTCCTTTATCTCTGTAGGTGGAAGAAAGCTTTATTATCTTGATTTTATGGACTGGAAATCAATGGATCACTGTCAGAATAAAGCTTAGCATTCATATCCCTTGTATTTTGAGCTCATTGCTCATTACTGTTATGGGAAGAACTGAAGATTCACATTTGAGTTAACCTTTATTATAATTGTTAGATTTCAGTTGGTGTCCCTGGACAAAATTTTGTTCAAGTAACATTCTATTCAGGCGCAAAGCATTTAAACAAAGCAGTAGATCTAATTTTTTCCCGCATTCAGTTCACTTTCCTCTAATCCCCAGGCTCGCTTCTTTGATTTTCTGTGTGATAGTGTTCTTCCTTTGGTCTGCTCTGGGTCTTCTAAGATTTTGCAAAAATCAAAATCTTCTAAATTCTCAAACTGTGATACCTGTTTGACTCTGTTCTATTAGCACTACCTGCATTTGTTCACTCCTCTACCTTTGACTTCATACCCTTTTTCTGTGTCCAAAGCTCTCCTAAATCTAGTCTTATGATTTACCTCTTCTAGCAGATTAAGTAACCAAGGCATTGTACAAGTCCAGAGCTGGGAACAGGGCCTGAAGTCTCCAGTGTGGAATATCTGCTTTTCTTACAGAGTGTTTGAGAAAGACCAATCCACACCAGAACTGCCCTGTGCGGGCTCTGCCCACTGGTTCTTCTGTTGGGTGCCTCTAAGCCAGGGAAAGAGCTGCAGTGTCTTGCCATCCACCATATCCAGTTTGCTGGTTACACAACAGTTCTGGAAGAGTTCATTATCAGAATAGACAGCTTCCACAGAAGCGAAAAACTCCATGAATCTTGCAGAGTCAATTATTTTATTACGCCTGTTGTAGATGAGAGAGCTCCCATTCCTCAGTGTACCCAGGCTGTCAAGATGAGGTCATTGGTCACCTTGGTCTTCTGCTACACTGTGGATTGGTAACTCAGGGTTTATGGCTTGCAGTAGAATGTTGCCTGGAATGCTTTCTTGTCTTGTTCAGGGCCACACAGGATTAAGTATGAAAGCTGCAGCTGCCAGAGAGAGGACTATGGCATTGTCTGCAGTGTAATACTGGCTCAGGAACTTTTCTCGGGGTTTGATAAAGGGTGAGACAACTCTTGTAGCTGAGTAAGTTTGTATCCAACGTTGTCTTTTGCTAGCGTTGCATCATCTATTTATTTAGGTCCCATGTCTGATTACATGATGTTAATTGCGTGTGACAGAGTTCTTAGAGGTAAGAACAGGAAAAGATTTTATGGTTGTAATGGACACTTTAGTGGAAGACTTTGAAGGGTCCTATTGAATGCCTTCTATCCTCTCTAGAAATAGGCTAACTCCTACTAAGTGCTTGGTGTAATTTAACCTGGAAATAAAGAAAAAGTGCAGTAAGTTTTTTACCTTTCCCCCACTGGGACACTTGTACACTTGGAAATACATGGAACACAGGGAGTAGGGGATTTTTGTATTACCAACCTTTGTGGCTTCTGCCTACTGAAAGAAAAAACAAATTGCTTATTATACTTTGCTTATAAAATAAATGATGTCATAAAAATAAACAAAAAAGAAAATCATATGAGACTGATCTTAAGAACACAGCCATATATGAAATGCGGAAGCCAGTTTTTTGCGTAAGATCAAGGAACATAAAAACAAGGAAAGAGAAAAGAAAAGATGCTGAATTGTGGCAGAGAAACAGTTAAATTCTATAACTGTTTTCATTGCAACATGTAGTATGCCAAAGTCGTTATTCCCAAAGCATATCATACTTGCCAGTTCTTTATCGGATTTGACAGAGGATGATCTAAAAAAAAAAATAGGCAGGAACAGCAATGTCACCCTAAAAAGTCATTAACTGCTTGTGTTGTTTACAGTGTGTTGCTACAAGCATAGCCAATCCCACATTTGCAAAAACCTGTGGTATCACTTTATTTCAAAAAATCAATTCTATAAATGGGAATTACAAATCACAGTCCATTATGAAATGTATAGCAGTAAATGTTAACAGTGTCATTATTTGTATTTGCAAGATTACTAATCAAGGTTTCATTTTAAGCTAATTTTATTTTCTTTTGACAGATACAAATAGTCCAAATTTACTTGCCTAATAGTAAGCAGCAACAGAAGACCACTGAGGTTAAAACCATTCTAATCACAGCAAAATAAATAAAATGTTATCACAGACTTTTTTAAAATGACAGATTCAAGTAATAAAATATTCTAATTGTAATAAATTTATTATCTTACAGCTTATTCAAGGCTTTTTAATAAAACCTTGACTTGGGCAAGGACAGCAGTTCTTACAGCACAGCAAAGGTGCTCTATGGGTTTTTTATCTGTGCTGAGCAGACACAGAAAAGAAGAGTGTTTCGGGGAGTTCTAAGAATAATTTGCTGAGCAGTCTTTCAAGGGACTAATGGGTGCATTTCCAAGCATTCACTGCCAGATTTAAATCCGGAGAATGATCCTTCTGTTGTTGACAAGTCAGCTGGCCATATCTGTTAAGGTCACTGTGATGACACCTGTGCCAGTTGGATCCCACAACTATATTTTTCACATCTGAGTCCTGTACAGAGATATTAAGAACGCATGATGAGGAAAAGAGGCACTCTGCCCTGCTTTCCTCTCCTTTCTGATAAAAGGCAACAAAAGTTTATTCTTTAACAGTAATATATGAATAATGGGAATCCCCTGGAACTTAATTTCAACAGGTTTCTGGCACTTTTAATTTAAAATTTTTCTTAAAAATTGTTTATGTAATTTTCATATTTCTTATTATGTTTTCCTGTCAAAGGCTTCAAGTTTCATGCTCTGCAGAGATGAATAAGTAGTTAATGAGCGAAGTGCATAAGTCTCTGAAGAGGACAGGTGACGGTGAGAACATGATGTATTTGCAGCTAGCCTTAGAATCATAGAATCATTACGATTGGAAAAGACCTCTGAGATCATCAAGTCCAACTGCCAACCCATCACCACCATCGCTGCTGAGCCACATCCTAAAGTGCCGTATCTACACGCTTTTTGAATGTGGTTGTAGCGGGTTAGTACAACAGCAGTTATTCTGAAGATAAAATTGATGTGGGGAGTCACAAAGCAAATGTGAAAAGCCTTTTATCTGAAGGGTTGTGCTAATCTGGATCAATTATATTATCAAGTAAGGTGCACACCTAAGTAAATGAGAACTGAAGCAAGGGGAAGAGGATGTTTTGAAAATGGTTGCACAAGTGCCTTGCTGTTTTTGCAGGCATTAAGTATTATGAATTTATTTCCTCCTCTCACCTGAACTTTCCAGAAATTTAAAGATGAACAAGTAGAGGACGTGAGGGAACTTTCCTTAAAAAGTAGTGAAAAATACTGACCTTTTCCTTAAACTCATTCTGGAAATATTTAGCCACAGGAGATATATTTTTGGATAACTGTGATCATATAAAAACAAGTGACTGAGATTTAATCCCTTATGTAACTTTTATTACAGCTTCAGCTACCATGAAGGCTATAATTACGGGAGTAGTTCTTGTTGACTGTGGAAAGGTCCCTGAGCAACATGCTTATTTCTGTATCCAACTAAATGAGATAATTACAGAGCTAACATCAACCAACTGTTCTTTCCTGGAGCCTTCTTCCATTGTTCTATATTCTTTTCAAATCATGAAGACACTGAAAATTACAATTAAGGAATCTACTTTTTATTGTTAGGATTCAAAATTAATTTTGGAATGTGAAAGTATCTGTATCTCTCTGTGTATATGACTTTAACAATCTTACCCTTATTTCTCCACAACATTTTACTCACCATATTGGTTCTCTTCGCAGAACATCCTTAGACAATTTCTATTCAAAGGAGATATCCATCCATTTTGTATACATAAACATGAGCAGTCCTGGATGGATGTTGGGAAGAGGATTTTTTTTGTTTTAATCATATAATAAAATTAAATGCTTGTTTGGTAAGCAGATTTTTATAAATTCATGCCATTTACTAAGCATGAGTATAACAGCTAGGAAAAAGTAGAACTACAGTCCTAGAAATTATTGAAGAAGAATGAAGTCCTGTATTTCTCAAGTTTGGCACTGAAAATTGTTTGGAACATTTCACAGTCTTTGCTTCTATGGCTGTATGTCAGCAGCTCATTTTAAAAGAGAGTAATTATGGCATCCACTGCATTTCATTATGCAGACAGGCCACAAAGAAGAATTCCTTGAATTTAACCCTGACTCCTGCAGAACTAACATACTCTGAGAGCATCAGAGAAATACTCTTAGGAGACAAATAATTTTGTATTTAGATCTGCATTTAGATTATATTCAGTAACTAATGAAAGGGGTAATTGACTGAAGAAACAAAGGTATTGATTAATAACTTATTTAATCCACACCCTTTGTTCTGTGCAGAGATGATGACTGTGGTCTTGGGAGATGAGGGGAGTTTGCCATCATGTTATGAAAGATTATACATTAATACATTTGTATAGGGACTAAATTAATACTTCATGGCAAACTAAATCTTATACCGTTCTTACCTTATGAATATTTTATTTTGCAACCCAACCTTCCTCTTATTTGAATTTTCCTGCAGGCACATATGTACATATAAACATATATAGACACAAAATAAGATTGATGGTGCTAAGGTCTTAAAAAGCAAATACGGTCATTGATATTTTATTTTTGCACATCTGTTCTTTAAACTAGAAACGAGGTATAACAGATCATCACTCTAATTTGATTCTATAGTAGCGCGCTGTCAAGCCTGTGTAAGTTGGAAAGTATGAAACTAAATTAGACAGCTCATTATGATTGTTACTTCTGGAATCCATTGGAGTTTCATTTTCAGGTTTTCTGTTCCTCTGTAAGGAGGTAATTAATTTCCTTCAAAGAAGGTAGTTCTACAAAAACAACATGTAAGCAAACTCAAAGCGATAGGTGATATACCAAATTACTTTCTTCACTGTGACTTTTAAAATGGAGATCAACAATTAATGATACAATTACTAGTTTACAGAGGCTTTTATTGCAGTGTCAAGTTGACAAAAAACCCTCTCGCACTGATTTTTTTGCTACCACTTCAGCTTAGTGAATCAGCAGATCCACTGCATGTTTCTAGACTGTTCACGGCATGCATGCTGCCAGGGATGGATGACACTTCAATTTACTGCTGTGATTAAGCTCTTGTTTCTCAAATCAAATAATTTTAACAGTGAAGTGAGCCTATGTTGTGTCTGCTGCAGTTTAGAAATCAGTTTTGAGGAGGTAGCAGGTTGAATTAGTTAAAAATTGCACCTGTTTAGACAATCAGAAAGGCTGTTATTAGTATTCCACACATGAAAAGGTAGATCAGGTTTAAAGGAAAAAAAACTGCTAAGATTTGTATTGAAATGCTGTATGTTGTTGTTACGAATAGTTTAATCTTAAATTGGTGATGTATACCACAGTAGTTGTATTTACCACTTGATAGGTAGAATTTCAAAATTTGCCTCTGGCTTTCTGCATAATGCAAGCTGAGAATTACAGACATGAAAATAAGTCATCTTAACTCCTGAGTGGTGATTTGCTGCTCAAAATTCTTAGTTGTTCATGTATGTCATAAAGAAGATTTTGTTTATAAGGTTATTCTTATTTCTATTCTAAAATGTGTTTCCCCATCAGTGATCAAGACATTGAGTGAAGTTAGAGTCCTTTTCTGTGTCCACTGAGAGCTTGTAATAAATTATTGGGAATACCATGCTCAAGAATGTTGACTGGACCTTTTTTGAGTTACACCTTCCCTCCAGGTGTTCTTATAGGACAACAGCTATGTCCAAGGGTAAAAGTGCAGGATATTTTTTCCTCCCAAACAAAACCCAGAATAACTGAACAGAAAAAGGCAATGGTGAACTAGGACTTAGATATTGGTTTGAATATTTTATAAGATTGCTTCTTTTCAAAATTTTAAACATTTCTATTTTTAAATTATTTATTATTATTATTGCATTATTCTATTAGATACACAATTACATTATTTGCTCATTGGTTAGCTCATACTGAAAATCACAAGATAAGTATTTCTTAATGTCACTTTTTGGTAGCAAGGTGTCTGTGATCCTGACTGGAAACAGTGGAGAGAAAGGAAAAAGATGTGATCAACGAAACAGCTGGCTGATGTCATAATATGTGGGTGGTTGTCGGGCTGAGGATGGAAATTGATTCTAGATAACGAAGTGCCTATGATAGAGGGCATCTCTATGTTGGTAGTGTCTCCTTTCATTAGGATTATCTCTATGTGACTTTGGGGATAAAAATATAGAAAGCTATAATGAATTAATGTATTTGTGTTTCTTTAAAACTAAGCTAAGAAGATTTTTTTCCTTCCTGACATGTTCACTATTTCAGCTTTACTTATGGTTGATTGTTCTCTTGATGAAATTGGTACAGCTCTGTCATGAGTACAACTGACATGCTAAGTTTATGTTCTTGTTTGTGAATTTGAATCATGTCTCGTAAAGAATCCATTCCCTTGCTGTCTTTTATGGTGTCCTGCTGTCTTCACATTGTAAATTTGGGGCTTGCTTAGTAATTAAGATATACTGATTCAAAGTAGCTTATGGTTATTTTCTGTAATAATTAGTGTTGACATTAAAACTCTTAAGCCTGAAAGTAAGTAAGCACACAATACAAGGAGTTAGTTTTTCTGTATTTTTTTTCTGTCACTAATAAGTGTTAGAAGGATCTATGTAAATGCATACATATTTATAAAATAAATATATATTTTTATTATTTGCATTGGCTTCAGCTGTTCTAGTAGCCTTAAATGTATTATTTGAAGAGAACTTTGGTTTGGACTCCCAGTCAGCAGATGCCCATTTTAAAAGCAGTTAAAATGCACCTGGTTAAACACTGCCTCTCAAAGGTAGAGAGCTCATATGTCTGTCCAAAATGTCCAAATAGAAATAGGTTCACATTTAGTACTCAGTGCGTGTATGCTATGCCCCTGAGACTTCCAAATGCCAGGCAGCCTTACTGGAGCTACTCTGACAGTTATTTTGCCAAATTCACAACTTCAAGTTGTAAAAAGAGTGTGTATCTGTGGAAAGCTGAATATAGGGTAAGCCAGCACAAAGTGAACTGCTTAAGTAAAGATGTGTACTAATGCTAAATAGAGTCTTTCTGAAGCTACTTATTTCTTCAGTTTATCCAAGCCTCTTTCAGAAATTGTAAATAAAATGGTAATGAAAAACAAAATCTAACAGAAAAAGGTATTGTGAGCACACAAGACCCAAACCTGTGTCTTAAACATTGCAGCTCTTTCTCACAAATTTTCGTAGTGCTCCAATTATGAACTGAGTTCTTTTCCCCATTGCTAGAAGGCTTGTTTCCAACTGACTTGGCAGGTTTTACTGTTGCCTTGCTGTTGGCAGCAAGACGAATTTGCCCGGACTATTTTCAAAGTCTGAGGAAGGAATTTGCTGTGCATGTGCAGATCAGTTCCCAGCTGTGCAGCAGCTCCAACACATAATAGAACCATTGCATCTTCTGTGTTTGTATCACGGAAATGTACTTCCTTAGCAGCCATTTTCCAAGGTGACACGTTTTTCCGAGCCAGCGAGATGTGGAACGTAGGGGTTTTTCTCACCTTTCAGACACCATTTAATTTGTATGTGCATTGTATCCAAGAACTTGTTAATTTTCAGTTGATTAGTCTGTGAAGAGAGGTGGGCTCATTCAGGATACCTAACTAGGCTGTTTGCTTTTAGTTGATGAGAGTATCATTACAGTGCACAGAGGACTGAGCTGCTGGAATGAGGGCCAGATATGGAATTATTTAATAGTATTAATAGGTTTTATTCTCCCCTGCATTACTAATAGTGCTTGTCTCCCCTTTAAATGGGTCCTTCGTTCAGGTATAGGCAAGCTGGTATTGCTGATACTGGTTCCAAGCCTGAGATGGTGAAGAATTTGCAATGAAGCTGTCAGCTGAACCCTAGAGTGGAGGGATGCATGGTAATGGCAGATAAGCAAGGAAGATGTATGAGGTCAGCTTGTGAACATATATATGATCTTTGTGGATGTGAGTAGGGAAGAAAAAGGAAAAAGGCACATCCTCCAGCTGTCATTTGAGAGGCATGGCTGCAAGTGTATAAGGTCATCTAGTATGTGCCACTGTGCTGTGACTAGAAGCATCTCTTCCAGTGGGAGTCTGGTGAGTCTGGACTTCTATTAAAAAATTCTGGTATTTCTTTTTCTCTTTTTCTTTTATTTATTTACCTTCAGGCCTCTGGTTTTAATATGCAGTAGCTTTCTACAGGAAGCAGACAATTTATCACACAAATGTGTTTGCCATATTGATATGCTTTCTTTCAATTTATTTCAAGAAAAGACACTTATGAAAATATATTTGACTAGTATACTAAGCCTGTTTTTTTTTTTAGAAAATGTAATTTTGAAGAAAATCTTTCCCATAATTTAAATCCTTCCAGAAAAACACACCTAAGAAAATACTTCCAATAAATACTCTTCTATCAACAGTGATGTTGTCTCAGCTTCACAAAGAGAGCCAGAACAAAATAGTCATGTCGAAACCTTTTCACTTTCTACATTAGATAATCGTTTCCATTAAGAATAATATATTTTCTGTTAAGCAATATTAGCAACAATTGAAAACAAGGCTACATATTGTTTGAGGGTAAACCAGGGTCTTAATTTTTAATGACATCTTTCCCTAAATAGTATTGCTTAAAAAAAAAAGACACCCCGAAAATAAAAGAAATCAAGAGATTTTTAAATTCTTAATGACTGACCCATGTGTAGACCAGAGAAGTAGCTTCTTTGGTGGCAGCAACCCTAGTCAATGCCCCAATGCCCTCATGCTCCCCATGTCATCATTCTTGCCACAAGAGTATGCATTGTTATGTGCTTCCCCCTCCCCCAGTTTATTCCCTCACCTGCCTTGTGGTCTGGAGCAATCTGCAGTTCAGGATCTTCTTCCATCTGTGTAGCTTCTCTTTTATTTTTTTCTTTCTTGGTCATAAGAATTGTTAATGAATGTTCACCATTAACGTGGGCAGTTATGCAGGGTCACACAAAATCACTCTTAGACACTTTATCACATCTAGTGGTCCTATAAATCTGCAGATGCATATATCAGAGCTGGGATTCCATCTGACTAAATGTAGACATCCACAAACTAGACATCTATACCTGAGCTAATCATCTTGACTTCTTTTACAGTCTTTGAAGAAAAGCAGATGCTTCTTGAGTACAATCCATGTCATCCTTAAAGTGGGTGTATAAAATAAGTCAGACGAATGGAGCCAAGAATAACTGGTTTAGTTATAGAAATCTGAAACTACCTGAGATGAATTCTGGGTGTGTCTATTTTTCGGGTGAGGGACAGTTTCCTCCTTATTACATCTGCCAGCATTCTAAGCTTCAAATCAGAAGTCTCTGCTGAAACATGCATAGTGATTTTCTTCTCAGTGCTCATGACTGTCAAGTTCCTGTGCAGGTGTGACTGCACTACTTAATCTTTGACTTCTCTTAAGAACTGCTTCATTGAATCTCACAGGTGGGTCAAGGCCTTCTTTCTGGGAGATCTGACAAAAGATCCTGTAGATCTTTTGCATTTATTTATCTGCTCGCCCCGAGTAATCTTAGCCCCTATCAGTAAGGCTCTGCAGTTCTTTGAGTACAGTTCTTAACATAGGTGCCACTGATTTGCGTAGCCAGGGCTAAGTGCAAACATCAGTGTGGTCCACAGTTTCCCCATCACTAAAGAAGACTGATACATTTTTCTCCTGATTACTGCATTTCTCTGTATTTCATGTATTAAAAGTCAAGATTGTAATTCATATCCTTTACATAAAGAACAGCTTCTCTTTTTGTTTTGGTAGGACCAGATCCTTCAGACATTTTCTTAAGCTGTTCCATGTCAAAAGCTGACAAATCCAGAGGAATAATTATTTCCAAACAAGAAATATTGAAATACATGCTAGGAAGTTTCGAAACCTGCTATAAGAGCTGCAGGAAGAAGCTGCTTTTTGTCTTCAGTGCTCAAACTGCATTAGTGACTTTGCTGAAAAATATTTCTGTGCTTTACGTGTGCCATCCAACTTTGCATTTGGTCTGTCACCAAATGCTAGCGTGTCCCTGAAGTGTGATAGAGGGGACTGTGAGAAACGTGAAACTATAAAAAAGAAGCCTTAATATTTTCTATTTTTTAGTAGTCTTTAGTACTGTAACTTGTATTCCTGCATGCATGTTTTTCCTACCGGATCTTCGAATAAATTGTCCAGAGCGGACAAAACAATTGTTTAAGCATTCATGTAATCACCTCCAGGCAATTGTGGCTCCTCTTTGGAGTCACCCACAGTGTGGCAGTCTAGATGGATAGTGTTGCAAAGATAGAAAGGAACCTGCTTAAAGGAGAGTTCCTCAATAACTGTAGTCCACTTTCTACTTCTCTCCAGAGTCATTCTGGTACAGGGCTTCACTGGGAGCCTTGCAGTTAAAAGGAGAATCAAGTGACATGGGATGTGCTCTGCTCACTGTAGCCTTATGCTGAAAATCTGCTTGTAGAGGGAATATACTTAATTGCAAGTCTAAATCATCTGTAGTTTTGAGAAATGACACATCTACAGAATCATTGACTCACATAGTCAGTATATCATGTGTATTCAACATACAGCACGTAGTCAGGTAGACTCCACTGCTTGAAGAATCTCAAGTTATGTGACCTGCCCTTTTGGCAGTAAGATTTGAATTTGAGGAAACATGTTTTTGTTTTGCTTGTTTCAAATCAGGATGATGTTTCTAATTTGCCAAGGGAAGAACTTTCCAGTTTAGACAGGTCCTGATTTAGATAGGAAGGGTGCGGGTAATTCATATGTCCTGTGTAAAGGGTTTTGGTGCCTGAGAGCATCCCAAATTACTCTGCATGTGTAGAATGGCCAAATAAGTTGAGCATCTTATGTCTAAACATTTTGGAAGATAAGTGGTTTTGGACTTGACCATGAACTTGGGCAACACTCAAGAAAGAGTAGACACGTAGGTTAGACTCAAATTACCTAATGCATTTTGAAAGATACTTCAGTACCATATTTCTGGGTGGGAAATATTAATTCTGCACAAAAAATACATAAACAATAAAATAGAAGGGGAATGGAAAGTGGCTGTAATTCTTTTAAAACACGTTGTCATTCAAGATTCCCATTGCTATGGGAAGTTCCCACCGCTGCGGGCTCCTGGGTGGAGAAGAAAATCTTTCCCTCTGCCTATTTGATTTGGCTAAAGAAAACGAGCAAAACATACTAAACATCAGTAAGCTTACAAAGGTTTCAGCTTAACACCATTTATACAGAAATGCTAGGTCACTGATGTGATTTTTCTCCCAATCTGATTTGCCCATGCAAGCTTTCCATATACACATAGAGCTCCCTGACATTAATAAGAACAGACCTCACATATGTCCTTTCTCATATCCAGCTGCACTCCTGAAATTGTGAGGCATCTGAATGCTGTTATAATGCCATTAGCTAAGATTGTATCTTGCTTAGTAAAGTATTAATTCCTTTTTCCATGAGAGATGGTTTTGATATTATGGCTTATATAATTTATCAATGAGGTGACATTTTTTCCTGATTAATTTCTGCTGCACACCCTACATGCACATATTCTCAATCATAAAGCATACGCTATTGTGGAAGAGAAACATCTAAGAGACCAGCAGGTGTGTTCTCTGCTACTCAGAAATAAAATTGCAGTGTCTTTGTTATGGAAAGATTCTGGTTTAACAATTTTTCTTGTACGAAAACAAAGAACGATGTGTCTTACATCTACTACTTTCGGTTTTACAAGATTTCATGAATCATTTACCCAGTCAAGATTTTAATATTTATAGAATTTGCACTGAAAAATTTATGTCCAGTGAGTTTTGTCAAGTCATTCAGAATCACAGAATCACAGAATCACAGAATGGTAGGGGTTGGAAGGGACCTCTGTGGGTCATCTAGTCCAACCCTCCTGCCAAAGCAGGGTCACCTACAGCAGGCTGCACAGGACGCATCCAGGCGGGT
>Ga0065711_1004833_pt1 | contig 22781 bp, 6 predicted proteins | sample Hoacrofraction12_FD_59098 | JGI IMG/M metagenome (GOLD analysis project Ga0065711, IMG submission 59098) | Hoatzin crop microbial communities from Cojedes, Venezuela - Epithelial fraction 12 v2 (version 2) | ecosystem: Host-associated > Birds > Digestive system > Esophagus > Crop | place... | reverse complement strand
TCAGCCAGTTCTCTATCCACTTCACCGACCACTCATCCAGCCCACACTTCCTCAGCTTCCCCAGGAGGATATCATGGGAGACTGTGTCGAAAGCCTTGCTGAAGTCAAGGTAGATAACATCCACAGCTCTTTAACTTCTCCACTGGAAACACAGGTCCTTTTCTGCAAAGAACACAACAGGTAATGAACATGCAGCTTGACTTCAGAGCACTAATTTCAACCGTTTGAGTTCTGCAATCTGTCAAATTTTTCATCCTCACAATGGTCCTTTCCAAACTATATATCATTGATTTGATTTTAAGGTTAGTATCTGACAAAATCTCGATGTGATCTTCCACCGTTAACAAAAATACTATTAACTGCAGGAGGACTATCTGTATTATCAGGTATTGTTCATTATAAGCAACAAATAGAAATTAGAAGCTTCCGGTTGCACTGGAGTTATGCGGAGTCATACAGACATTCACAAAGATGTGTGAGTAGCAAGTCTTGCAGGAAGAGGACAAAAGTTGCATTCACATCTTCATGTTCATCTACCACGGTGCTCTTCATAACAATTTAGATGACTGAAGTCATGGCAGGCTCATCTTGCTCCAACCTGAAGTTGCTGAGAATCATGGTAACAACATAAGCATTCCTCCACCAGTGAGACTGAGCTACATATATTAAGCTTATACACCTCATTGCACTGCATCTATGCTAAGGCAAGCAGTAAAAATATTCCTGCTGTCTTTATGCATTTATAATGTCTGGATAATGCTGCCATTTGAATACCTTTGCACTGCTTAAATAATATAAACAATTGTAGCTAACATTAGAAGAATTCTTCAAGGACACATTATCACAGTTTTTCTTTGGCTGAATCTTCCTTGTCATTGTTCCACTGTTCTTTCCTGCCGCTGTTTCCTTGTGCCTTTGCTTGAACAGGTGATCAATAAACCTGTTTGACCGACAGCATTTGACCTCGTGTGTGTGTTAATCTCACTCTGGGAATAGCAACGAATCTCTACCGCTCAGGTCGTCCTGGACTGTAACAGGAAGGAAGGAAGGAAGGCAGGGAGGGAGAGAGGGAGGAAGGGAAGGAGGAAGGGAGGAAGGGACAGAAGAAGTAAGGGAGTAGGAAATAAAGGCCTTCTCAATTGCTTTAAGATATAACATTATAGATTGTGGCTGTAGGTTGTGAATTCTGGGTGAGAAGTGATACCTTAAAGAATAAGGTTCTTGGGATTCCCATTAATACTATTTAAATTTTATCACACATTAACAACGATCTGAAGTCAAAGGACACTGAGTTTAGAAAGACTCATTAATTTCTCAACCTATAATAAACTAAAAGGATCATCACATTTAAATACAATTATGATCGAAGATTTCTGCATTAATTTCAAAACCTACATTTAGAATCTGAAGTATGTTCATATCACAAATGCAGATACCTAAATTCATCATCTTACTCAGATAGCTTGCTGTGCCAAGTTTCTGCCATAAAAAGTGAAGAAGGAAATCACTATTCTGAACTGATCTCTGTCAGAGAGTAATTTAGGCTGTTGCTACTTTTGGAGTCTAAACTGCATACTGAGAACACACACTCATCCTTTTCCCTTTAATGTACAAATTTCATAAACATGTAACTGGACTTCAGTTTGAAACACACAGGCATGGAGCATTGCTGAGATCATACTAAGAGCTCCTGGATTGGTCATACCTCCCAGAACTCAGCACCCAGAGTGGAAACATATTTTCCAAAATTTGTGAAATCATCCTTATCTAGTGGGAATGCTTTAGGGCCAACTGTAAAGTGACTGAGGATAATGAATGAATGCTTGGTGTTATAAACTGGTGTAATTCTTTTACTTTCATTGGAGGATACTCAGCTGAGTATGTGATGGTAAAAGAGTAACAAGAACACTGAAATAAAACTTGGTAATTCAGTCACTTTGGTATCGTAAAAATAAAATAAGCACCAAAGATGATTCTTCAGATACAGGAGAAAGAACTTTTTCCTGTATGTCATTTGATTAGAAACATGTTATTCTAAAATCAGTTTTTAATCTGCTTTACTGTATATTTACAAGAAACATAAGTGACTTGTTTTTGAAAAATAATTCATATTAGAGCCCTGGAATATAAGAGGTTTTATGGCAACATCACAAAAGCAAACTGTAATCACATATTTTCACAAATAACACTAAAATTTGAAGAAACAATGATCAGATTATTCCAAAACTCAATTCCAGTTACAATATGCCCTAATTCATTTTATTAAAAACACCCGTATACTTCTTCCTGAAAAAAAACCCATTTGTTTTGTTGCAATAAAAGAAGTCCTTGCAAAACACCCCTTTGAAACTGACAAAGACTGTGCTGCAGAATATAATACTGTGATAGAGATATTAATTCTCATCAGACCAAACAATCATTTCTCTGCAGTGCAGCATAATACCCTGCATGTTTTTACGATTCAGTCCCAGTAACACTATATCCCTGTTAACACAATTAATCAGCCCAAACAGAATACAGCTTGGATTTCACTATCCTGCTGCTTGCTGCAGAGCTGAATCAGTCAGGGCCAGTTAAAGAAGTCTGTACTTCCCTCTGTTGCACAGTATGAGCGTGACCTGTGACGCTCTGCTATGATGATATAAAGTTATTTCCAAACCACTATCTAATTACATTTCACACACATTATTTATTTGTTCATAGTAGAGGGCGTTGAAATGTAAGAATTGGTCAGGAATTTGCAGTGTCATAGTTTTTCATTAAGAAATGCCTGTTTGTTAAAGAACTAAAAAACCCCTCATATTGTCTCAGGGACTTATACCTTAATATTTTTTCTTCAATTTAGCTGCTGAAAAAGAAAGTTCAGGATTCTAAACACATGATTTTGGAAACTAGTGAATGAAAGATTGCTATTTCCTGGCTAGGTATAATGCATTTCCCATTGCTCCAGATTGCCAACTGATATATTGATGTTTTTGATGATGATTGTTTTCACTCTTAACACCATTTCCAGATGAGCAATAGAATTAGATAGGCAGACCTTTGGGGTCTTTTGGCATTGCATAACATCTGAGAGAGATTGTTTTAAAATGCAATATTTCAATATATTACACTAGGCCTAACACAATAAAAGGGCTTGTGTTTTGGTTTTGTTTGCTTTTTCTTAGGGTAAATCAACAAGGACTAAATATGGGAATTATTTAGGAAATTTGAACTTGGGATTCACACTTTCCCCAGTGCAAGTACAGAGAAGTTAGGTGATCTCCCTGTCGTAGTCAATAGAAACAATTAAATACCCCTGGATGATTAGGTAAGGCACATGTATCAGCCTCCGTGGATGCTGTGACTATGTCAGACTTAGACATTGTCTGACTATGTCAGTTTTAGACATCAACTGACTAAACAGAAGGGCTCTATTCAACCTAGATGTCTGGTGTCAATGTGAGATGCCCTAGTACAAACCTTTGAGTCCCCTTGTGCCATGTTAGAAGTGCAGGGGGGAGATTCACAGCTCCCATGGAAGTCTGCCAGATCTGTAGAGCTGGAGACCTAGAGCACTTCGCCTTGCACTAGAAATCCACGAATAACTTGATCCCTAGTGTCTATCTGAGCATGGGCTGAGCAACTCTCTGTCTTCTGTCTACTGCATTGCTCAGGACCACAATTCAGATGTCTAAATATCGACATCAAATGGCTATCCAAGAAGCTCTGGAGTATTCAGGGCCAACAGAAATGACACCGAACCTGTGGGAAACTCATGTGTTTTTGGAATAAGCTAGGTGTCAGGTAGGATATTCTTGATCCTGTCAAATGTCCTTACTCTACTTACGTATTGGCTACTGAATAAAGCCATAGATTTTCATTGACTATAACAGGATTTTAGACAACTAGTTTACATGTAACTACCAACTTTCCCACATTTTTGTTATTTGACTTGGAGCTGAAAGTCACCCTTAATTTCTAGAAAGTGAGAATATATAAACACCATCCTTTCCATCTTCTAACTCCATCTTCATGTAATTTCTGATGCCTGCAATACTTTTTTTCAGGCTCTTCAGCTAATACAGGCATCAAAACAGAGTGAGTTTCTGTAAATCGGGTCAATTATTAATACAAGTCATATTAAATACTGAATTCCAGATACATATTTCAACTGTTTTCTTTTTATTATATAAAAATAACCACAAAGGATGATATTTAATGCTTCTAGGAAATGACAGGAATAATTATTCATCAGAGTTTTGAGAAACTTAACTTCTGCTGGCTCCCCTCAACTTCCAGCTGCTACAGCAGCTGCTGACCACATCTCTGTAAACCTAAATGCAATACCTTGACCACTTTCTTCAGCCATTGGCTTGTAAAGTCTGACAAGTTTCAGGGTAACATATGGCAGTACAAAATGGCTGGTAGAAGTCATTACTAGTAAGTGTTCAAGTTTATAAGGTGAATGTTAATAAATCTTTTTTTACTCTTTTTAAAAGAAAGATACCTAATTTTCCTTCACTTCTTTTCAGTAAAGCAATAGTGGATTTTTTTTTTTTTTATTTCCTCATATTTTTTTTGGTGAATGTGGACTTTATTACATGTTTATTCATTTTCCTATTTTGGATTACTTTTTTTTTTTAATCTGGTAGGTTTCTGTTCTTACTCTGTTTCACACTATAGTAATGTACTAAGTAAGACATATGTTCAGTATTACTACTACAAAGAAGACTTTAAAAGAACTTAATTTTATATGTTCTTATATTATTGGGTGTAGGCATCAAGGTGTTAGTAGCAGGGATGCTGCAGGTTGGTGTCTGTGAGAAGAGGCCATGGGCTGCCCCGTGCCAGACATAGCCGTTTCCAACCTACTCCAACAGACCCACCACAAGGTACAGCTGAGCCCTGCAGTCAAGATGATGATGCTTCTGGGAAAACATAGTTGAGAAAATGTAGTAAACACCAGGCACAAAAAACATCAGACAGGCAGAGGAGGAGGGTAAAAACATTACTGAGAAAAAACAGAGGCAACACCAAGGTCAGTGAAGAAGGAGAGAGAGGAGGTGCTCCAGGCACAGGAGCAGGTATTTCTCTGGAGATAGTGGAGGACCATACCAGAGCAGATATACTCTCTGCAGCCCATGGAGGACCCCACACTGGAGTGGACTGATCTTCCCTGAAGGAACTATGGTCCATGGAGAGACCATGCTGGACCAGGTTTATCCTGCAGGACTGCAGTCTGTAGAGAGGACTTACACTGAAGCAGGAGAAGAGTTTGAGGAGGAAGGAGTGTCAAAGTGCTACGACCTGACTGCAACCTGCTGTTTCCACTGCCTTGTGCTGTGCAGGGTCAGGGGTAGAGGATTTGGGAATAAAAGAGTGACATTGAGCCTGGAAAAAGGGGAGGAGGGGAGACTTTTAAAAACATTTTGTCTTTGTTTCTCTCCATTCTACTGTACTTGTAAGTGGCAATGTATTAAATCAGTGTTCCCCAGGTTGAGTCTGTTTTGCCCATGATCATAATTCACGGGTGATCTCCCTGTTTTTTTCTTGATGCATGAGCATTTTCATCTAATTTTCTGCCTCTGTCTTGTGGAGGAGGAGGAGTGAGAGAGTGGCTAGAAGGGAGTTTGGCTCTTAGCCAAGATCAACTCATCACATTATGGTATCTGATGTGTTCCACCAATCATTGTCATTAATGGCCCATACAGAAAACCAGCAGGAGTATTACTTATTTATTAGTGGGTTTTAATTTTTCTTTCCTGAACTGAGTTTACACCAGTATAGCCAAATCGAGAGCAAATTGTGAAATGGGAAAAAAATAAATAAATGTTTGTGCCAATAATGAGCTTATAATTTTCACGCTTCAGGCAGACTGTTTAGTGCAGTTTTGTAAAATCGAGCTATCAGAAGTAAAGGCTTGGGGAAGCCTGCCCTGACTGACAGAACAAGTCAGTCTGGAAAGCCCAGGAGAGCAGAAATAGTCTCTGAGGTTTTAGTAGTACAACAGTCATAAAAATCTAATCATATTCTGGAGGCAAAGAACAAAGTCTAACTGTGTTTGTCTTACTAAAGGATACTATGGATCTATTTGTAAAGACCTAAACACTTCAATCAGAATAGGAAACATATCACCAAATATTTTGGGGTCTTTTGAGACATTCTCAGACAGTTAATTTGATCCTGAAGGGTAGAAGAATAACAATAAGCCAAGAACAGAATTCCAAGCAACAGCAGATTTTCTTTTTTAGCTCAGGCTATAAACATAAAAATACATTTTTACACCAAATATTTGAAAAGCTTGTGCTAATGAAACTTTTGCTTTGAGTAGTAAAATTCAAGCAAATGAAACTTTTCCAAGAGCTGAAAGAGCTTTTTTCTATACCAAAAGACTGTGACTGACATAACAGTATTTTCATCACAAAAGCATGCTAAAAACTGGAATCACAACATGTGACCGTGCTCAGTGTGACAGATTGTGAAACACATCCATATTGAGTACAATATGCTGAAAATGGGATTTCTTTGTAGCTACATTTCACTGTAGGATTCCCTTAGCTATTAGTCCTCTCATACTGCACAAAATTCATGATCAGCTCAGCTGTAGGCTAGTTCGGATTAGGCAGCACGAAGCAGTTATCACCTCTCTTTTCTCAGTCATTGTCCTGGGAACATCAAAGTGGAACATCATTTTATGATGAGCTGGGAGACTGCTGAAATCTAAGAAAGTAAATTTTCACTTAAAAAGGCAGAAAAGAATGAGAATACACATGGAGCAGCTTTCAAACTCTTCTAGGTTGGAACTGTATTGTGAATAAAACCAAAGTAAATTCTGAAAAGGAGAAGAATCAGCATTTTGAGCTGACATTTTCACCTTTCCTGGTAGCAAAATAGGAGTCCTGCTTCATTAAAAAGCACAAGGTAAGACTCTTTCACATACTTTTAATAGGCCTCATGATATCACAGCTAAACTCAGAGGTAGACTCTGACATAAAATCTTAAAATCTTGTTGACTTTTTATGACCCAGGTCCCGTTCCAGAAAAACAACCTTCTTACCTCCAAATTCCTTGCCTCCTTAATGTTCATTTTTCATTCTGAAACTTCATTGCGGTTGAATATTTAGTCCCTATGACCTCGACTTATTTTTTTATTATACCTATTTATCCGGCCTTGTAAACATAAAATATAATCTGAATTAAACATGAAAAGGAATGGAATAAATACAAATTATTCAGAAATAGATTTAGCATTTTAAAACTACTCAAGAACGTATGAAGGCCCAAAACTAGACTTAAACGTTGTCCATGTTTTCTTTAGGGTATTTTGGTTTAGTTATTTAATGATTTTTCTTTATTCCTTTATTTTAGAGTGTGTTAAATAAAACACCAGACAGCATACGCTAAAAATCTTTATTTTCTGAAAATAAGACTGAGGTATAGCATTTAATGTTCTACCTAAGGTTGGAATGCATTTTTTCCCGTGTTTAAATTTGTATGAAAGAAATAAGATGAGAATTTAAGTCATCAAAACACTAGTGTGCTCAACTAGCACGCTATATTGTTTAAGAGACAGTTACTATGAAAATTCAACAATAAAAGACAAAAAATAATCGCATAAATATATCGCAGTACTGAAACAGAAGTTGCCACAGCAGTTCATTACCTCATGACAAAACAAGTAATGGCAGTGCTAGAAGAAACATGTACTTCATCCTTTCCTTTCTTTTTTGTTTGAGGAGGAATTCCCTCCTCTGCTACAGTCTAAAAAAAGAAGAAGAAAATTATTTTGCCATTTTAGAAACATGGGTATTCTTCGAGATTCTTCAATTTCCTGTGGCAATTTTTGAAAATACCATTCACTTCAGAAAATTAAAAATTTCCTTCTGACTGAAATGAATAGTTCACAAAATTTCTGCTTTTGATTAATTTTCTATGCTTTTTATGTATTTTCCTAGGTATTATCTGGAAATTCTAGGGAAACAGTGTCAATAGTCTCTGCAGCACTGAGGATCCTTTCCAGGGACCAACATTTCTCCTCCTGACTGACATCTGCCAGGCAAAAAAGGTCACCTCAGGTGTCTTGTTAGTGATCAGCCTAAAACACCTTAGCTCTCCTTTGTTTGCATTAGCCAATAATTAAGTGCTTAATGTATTAAGCTGTGTATGTCCTGCTCACAGAGTCTCTTTGTATCCTGCTAAAGAAAGATGATCAAAAAATCAAACCCAAAACAGGTCCTGCAACAATGCAACTAAGATCTCTGTCTGGCTGTCTTACATGCCTGTTATATGTTTTCTGTATATCCTCTTATAGCCATAAGTAACATGAAGAACATCTCCAGGAGAGTGTTAAAAGTCAGGGATTCAAGAGAAATTCTCTGAAACTCACTGCATTTCATATTCACTATCTACTATAGAGTAATCTCAGAATATGCATGTATATGCCCTAAGGTAGAGCAAACATGAAGTTGTGTTTACTTTTTGTCTATTTACCATGGCAGATCAGGAAGTACTGAAATAGAAAGTTTTTCTACATATAAATACATTGCAACTCAGATGCATTTCCCCTTTAAAATAGCATAATTGAGTAATCTCATGGTTTTTGTTTTAAAACATCTGTATGTAATACCTACCTGCACAGGCTTAGCTTTTTCTTTCCTATGTTGTGTTCTAGTATGTGAATTTAAGGTCAATTAACCCCAAACTCATTACCAATATCATGTTATTTATCTGCATGAAGTTTAGCTATGACAGACTAATAAACTATAAGTCTTGTTCTCCTCTGAAAGTTTGAAGAAAATGTCACTGTTTTTCTATGGGTTTGTATTAAATTTTTTTGGGCCTATAAAACCTCATATATTAATATTTGAACAACAGCATCTGTTTGCATGGAGATTATCATTCAGTAAAAGACTTGTTTAAGGAGACTAAGTACTAGACTAATACATAATGTTACATTTACTGTCCAGCTAGGAGGTGGTCATACCTGACCATACTCAGAGCAGATTCTGTGAAGTAACAGTCAATACTTCCTTGGGCGAATTGGTAAAAATGGATAGCTTGATTAAGCATCAAATATATGAATAATACAAAGACTTTGGGGAAAAGTTTCAGCCTGTGTGCTGGTCCCACCTGCCTTAAGAAAAATATCAGCCCCTGCACAGAAGTGCATTTAAAGAAAGAACCATCTAGACAAGAACTGTTTTGCAGCTACTATGGATATACAAGCACCCCAACAATTTCTTAGCTTGTTGAATCAGGTGGGTCAGAACCAAAGCCTGTATATTTTAAGAGTTGTTTTCTGTTGTTTCCAGACGACCTTCGCAGCATAGCCTTTCTGCATAATCTTCATATTATAATTTGAACATGAACTTTTATTCAACTTAATCTCAGGCTATCTGGGATCATATAACCAGGAGAAGTGCTTCCCCCTCACATGGGCTAGAGCCCCAACAAAAAATTACCGAGGCAGTGGTATGTTCCCAGATGTAGTGCACACGCTAATCTTAGAAGAAGATGTGTGATGGTCAGTTTAGTGACTTGGTTCCTTCCAAAAAATATTATCAGATTATTTTTGATATGCAGAACTAAGGGGAAAGGAATGACTGAAAATAATTTATTTGAAATTTTGTAACTATATACTTTCCTAATTCAGTTGTTTAAAGAACTTCTCTTTTTTTATTCATTAGCTCATAATTCTTTGATTTCTTTCTATAGTTTGTCCCCAAATAGTACGTTAGTGCTTCTTTGCAAGGTAAGAATTCCCTGAGTGTAACTTCAGTGAAGAAGAATTTTTATTTCTGAAGAAAGGACTTTCTGATGATGAATCATAAAATTTACTGTATTAGATCAGAGGGCTGGTCTAGCTTTTTTTAATCAGTATTTCTATTACTGAAGATCAAAGTTTATTTAGGAATATATCTAAAATTTCTAATATAATTTTAAATTGATTATAGACTGTAGTACAGACCATTCTACGGCACAGTCTAGCTCCATCTCCAATTGTCTCCAAATATGACTTGCCTGTGAGACAGGGCAACAGACAATCTCTGTCTCCTCTATATTCTGCATATTTAGCTGCTTTTATGTAAATTCCCTTTAGCTGATACAATGATTTAAAGGAACAACAAGAGTATGTGATGTATAATACCTGATTTTCTGATCTTTCTTCCGGAAAGCATCTCTGAGTTTTCTTTAAATCACCTGGCTGCAAAATTCCCCAGATACCTCAGAAATAAAAATATTTTTGTTAGACTATATCAGGAGATGTGACTTCACATATATGTAAGTAGACACATTACATTGATTACAAGTTACAAGGCTATGTTTACATAAGAAGGACATCATGTGTCTGAATCTATATAAGTAAAAATATCAGCCAGTGGTTTATTACTGCTAACAATTCTATTTAAATACAAAAATAATTTAGGTACATTATATCTTCAGCCCCCTTTTTAAGCACCTCTGTATCACATCCTCAAATTCTGCTCAACCATAAAAATGACCCGCACTTCTAACACTGCTTCCAAGATTTACCACAAGCCTATTGATAATTTTTGCCTCTCTGCTTCTAACTTAATATACTCACAACTATTTCCTATTTGTGAGCCTATTCGTAGCAGGTAAAACCACAAAGGTATCCACTTCAGGGGCTTTCTTCCCACAGACAGGTCCGTGAAGTCTCACAATACATCATTTACAAATTATACCATTACACGGGTATGTAAATTTGCTGAGGGTGATGCTTTAAAAGTATTTTTGGAGTACCCATGAAAGGCATAATGTGCATCCAAGCCCTTATGTATCATTAGTAAAATAATGCCATGAGTGGAACAGGAAGTAGGAGTGAAGGCTTCTCTTTAACTGACAAGTCCCCAGAACTAGCAGTATGAAATGGTAGGGAAAGTGAAAGTCAGCAAAACTGAAGTGGAAGATATCAGCTTGTTTCATGGCCAAAGCAGAGCTGATAGTCAGCAGAGCTCAATAGCCACCTCATATGCGTTGCACACCCTTTTCTGCATAAATGTTATTCACTCAAGGATGGAAATACCCGTTCCATGCTTAAAACACACTTCTATACCAAGTGTGGCACAGCCTTGACTTCAGCTTGTCATTGGCTTTGTGGTCTTTTGTAGAGGACGGGGACAAAAGCAGATTGCTGTAATAAACAGAAGAGAAAAATGCTGAAGTAAACAGGACTTGTGGATGTGCTGAAGGAGCCAAGTACATGATAAGGAGTTAAAAAACAGCGGTTGTGTACTGTCAGCCAGCGCATGGACAGCGTGTGATCAGCAACCTCATTGGCTGACCTGGCGTGTGATACAGCTACGTATCAGACAGAAGTAGAACAGAGACCCTCATGGAAATACCTGCCTTATAGGGATAGAAAGTTCGCAGGAAGTAACGTCCGGGTAAAGATGTATAAAGCACTGCTTGCAAAATAAACTTTGTCTCACTTGCACCACAAGTTGAGTCCGTGCCATCATATGCCACAGTGCTTCAGACGCTGGCCCTCCAAACACTTAATTATGAGGTTATTCTCTGTTTCATAGGTGTTTTAGCTTTTTTCATCAGTGACCTCTCAGTTGTAAAATTAAAGGATGGTAAACAAAAGAGACGGGAAGGGAAGATACGTTTGATTTCGTAATGATGAAAAAGTGACATTGGAACTCCCATCTCTTTTAATTGCCTTTAATTGCCCTCTCTCCCATTGCCTTTCTAAGGAACAGGAACATTTAGAGGGGAAATCATGAGATAATAATAAGAGAAATTGGAAATTTTAACAAAATATTATAATTACTCCATATATAATTTAAGACCTTATTTTTTAATGTCCTAAGTAAATTTACAAAACAATAGACTTTGTACCACTTTAAAATAAGGATCTAAATGATCTGATTGAGAAAGCTGTACATAATGACGTATGCAGTGCTCAGGAGGAAACACAATCAGTTGAAAAGACTTCTAGTTAGTTAAATTTACAGTAAGAGAAGAAACTCTATACAGTTCCTTTTATACCAAAATACATGTTTTCAGGGGACCAATACATGCAATGTCAATTTCACATAAAATAAACAACATATAATGGCAGAATTTAGGGAATGAAAATATTTATTAATTTATTCTCCAGAGAGAGTGAGTTACTGAAACATTAAGCACTGGAACCAAAGGCTTTTATCCTATTAGTTTGAATCAAGCCATTATCACTCAATGTGAGTAAATGAAAGAATGAAAAATCTGCTTTCTCTATGTCACCTGCAGACCACAGGCTGAGAGAAGAGTACCTGTTACACAACAATATTAAAACATCGTTGTTTAAAAGAAAACACCTTTCTAAAACATTAAAAAAACACTAAATAACATAAAACCCCCAAACCCCACAAACACCTGCCTTCCAGTATGATAGTCCATGTCTGCTTCCATTTGTTGTGAAGTTCAAAACCTAAATGTTTTGCTTTCATAATTTACTGCCTAGACATTCTGCAGCTTTTCTTGAGACCCCTCCTTTACACCACTGTTAGAGCCATAATTAGGCTCAGTATTATCAGTATCTTAGAACTACCTGTATATATATTACCATGTGTCTAAGGAAGTTAGACTGATTGGGTGATTTCCAGTGCAAAATGTGATGGGCTCCTTTGTCTTAGTTACAGCTGGGTCAACTCTAAGAATGTTCATATTGACATATTATTTTGGCCTGTTAAGCTATTATTTTTAGTTTGAGAACAACAAAAGATAAAAACTTAAGTGCATTTTTTTTAATAGTTCATGCAGTAATCTTATGGATTTTTTTTGGAACAAAGAAAAACAATTTTTCTGGCCCGAGAAATAGTTTCTAACCAGTTTTCAAGCACCTGTGACTGACCATGGATGTTGCAAGAATTCTTAGAAAAATTTAATCACTTTTTAAGGTATTAAGGAAGTAAGAACAGTACCAGTTTTTCTTGCACTAGTATGCTGCTCTTCTACGTATTTAGTAAATATATAGGAGGTATAAATCGGTGTGAGAGAGACACAGCCATGTGTTTTTTCTCAGATGTTAATGGGGATATGTGAGTGAGGGTAGGACAAAATTTGTATTGCTCATTCATATTTGAAAAACATGGATGGTCTACACCTTACATCTCATACCTTCTACTAAAGCAGAATTGTAAAAATTGTGAACAACAGTGCGAAGGTTGGTCAAAACATAGATTTAATGAAGGGAACAACTGAAAGCACTAAGTTTCTTTAAACAAGAGAACAGGTTATTAGTGGTGGGGATCACAGATGTCCATGGAGGTGTGCATCCCAAAAAATTGATAGACAGCAATCATTCAATACTTATTGCTGTGCTGGAAGTGGAGACATCACAAGAAACCAACAGAAGGTAATTTCAAAACTTGTGAATGAAAATTACTTTTCATGGAATACGTAGCTGAACTGTGGGACTCTTGCTGTGGGAAGCTGTGAACACTAAACTTTGACATAAATTTAAAATGGGACAGAAAAAAATCATGAATGTTCGCCTAGTTCGGGAAAATGATAAAGATCAAGAAAATACAGTGGGAAAGCTACCTTTACTTGTCCTTTTGTTTAAATTTTCCATGAGCTTTGATTATTAGTTACTATTGAAGACAAGATACTCTGCATATCCTTGGTCTATGGAGAATTTCCTTTCCTTAGATTAATTAAAATCAATACAAATTCACTCCCTAGTTTGTATAAACTTCAGATCAGTTCCACGGTCTGTGAATAATAACTTAGTCTTTTTAGTAATGATTAATTTTGTCTACATATGGATGCAAAATTAATATTGAATTCATTCTGCATAATATGATCCCATTCGTAAATGTAAATTGTTTTCAACTCTCTTAACGTAGTTAGGGTTATATCGGGTGTAACTGGCTGAAATAGGTACAGATGCTATACTTTGTGACATTCACTTTTTCCGATAGCAGCATTTGAAAACTGACAATTTTGTAGCAATATACTTCAGTAAGCAGTTCTGGCAGATACAATGAGTGCTTTCATGCTGTTTATGTCCTAATGAAATATGCCAGACATCTGGTTTTAGTTCTTTGACCAGCTTCTCATGGTTGAAAATTCTGTTTCTCCTACATATGTGAATTTACATCATTAAAATTTGCTTTTATGTGTACATGTTCTAAGGGAAGTTGCATTTAAATTCCAGGTACACTGACAAATATTTTTTTAAGTATATCATGTTAAGGGTGGATTAAGAGTTAAGGCTGTGGAGGAAGAGGGGTGAGGAAAGAACTATTCAAGAAAAGACTAAACTGACACTTGATCTCACATGAGAGAGAACAAATATTTGGAGATGAAAGGAAAATTAAACAAAATGCAATCTTTCTTTATTAAAGGTACGTCAGGACATGACAATTCAAATACATTTATTAGATAACTACTTTCCTACAAAGAAAAAGTAAGGAAAATTTTAGAACTTATACCAACTATTTTGGGTTGACTCCAGCTAGCAGCTAATCACCCATACAGTCACTCACTCAGTCTCTCTTCTCCTGCAGTGGGAAGAGGGAGAGAATAGGAAGAGTAAAAGTGAAAAAACCCTCATGATTTTAGATAAGACATTTTAATACGTGATGAAAAGAGGGGGAAAAAAAGTGGTGCAAAGGCAATCACTCAACACCTCCCACAAGAAGATCAATGCCCACCCATTCTGAGCAAAGGACACCTCGGAAGACAGACTCACCTCCCCTGTCAATTATTGCTGATCATGGCATTATATGGCAATACACCTTTGGACAGTTCAGGTCAGCTGTCTTGGATTAGCTGTCTTGGATGTGATGGATATGGATATGGATCCATATCTATAAATGGATAACATTGAAGGTCAATGTCATATTGAAAAGAGATGATTGATGCGAAGGTGGTAAATATGGTGACTAATCTTGTTGAGTAAGCTAGCAACCTGAAACACTGATGAAGATCTGAAGAACGCCTCTGAAACAGTGAATATGCCCACAGGGAAGAGAAAGCAAAGCAAACCAAGGCAAAGCATAGTAAGGAGAAGGCACCCAAATTACATTGCAGATTCAGGATAACAAAAATGGATGGAATGTGGATTCTGTCACGTTAAGGGCTAAAATACCTTACTTGATTTAATCTGACAAAATGGATTTCTGTCCTTAAATGTAGCAATAAGGTAAACACAAGGGAGAGCAAAATCCCTTTGATTTCCTATCCCTTGGTTATGTTTGCTAAAAAATTATCACTGGAACATGTATAAAAACTAAAAATAGTCTTTCCATAGCCTATATATCTGTTAGATTCTGGGACAATCTTTCAGAAGGATGATTGTGACACACAAAAATAAATATATCTCCTTGTAAGAAGGGTTCTGTGAATTACAATAAAGACTACATGATATGTTAGTTTCAGCAGCTGGGGAATAATAAGCAATTGAAAGGCTTCTTCCAGAGCTCTGTTCTCAGCTATTACAAATAAACATATGTTAGGTAACATGTGTTAACTAACATGTCTAAATTGCTGTCTAAATCAAAAGAATTACTTGCAGTGCCTACATCAACAATTTCTTCTGAAAACAGCTTTTTTTATGAAAAGAAGGCTAAATCATTTTTTATTTCATAAATTTGCATAATTTTTCATTCACCCATGTTGAAACAGTGATTATTTCCTCATGTCTAGCCCCTCACTATACTAACATCACTAAATGTTTCACTTCCTATTGCAATTTATACATTTTTTTCTCAGAAAACAGCAATGAGAGTGTTCACACTACTTAATAACATAAACTATTTATTGGATTATTTTGTTTTGGTTGCAAGTACAAATTATTTCAATGGCATCTGCATCATTATAGCCTTACAGGAGGGCCTTCACATAGTAAACCAACATCTCACCAAAGTCAGCTTATTTTGCATCGTTTTTACCTGACTTTGTGTTCCTTGGTTCAGAGATCACTTTCTTATTGTGCTGATGTAATCATACCATTGCTGTTAGATATGATCGTTGTGGGTTCCTGTGGCAAGGTTTTGCCATTAGGGGGGCTACAAGGGGGTGGCTTCTGTGAGAAGCTGCGAGAAGCTTCCCCCATGTCTGATAGAGCCAATGCCAGCTGGTTCCAAAATGGACCCACTGCTTGCCAAGACCGAGCCCATCAAAGACAGTGGTAGTGCCTCTGCGACAGCATATTTAGGAAGGGGAAAAACCTGCTGTGGAGCAGCCGTCGAGAGAGAGGAGTGAGACCACGTGAGAGAAACAACTCTGCAGACAGCAGGGTCAGTGAAGAAGGAGGGGGAGAAGATCCTCAAGATACCGGAGTAGAAAGTTTTCCCCTGCAGCCCATGATGAAGACCATGATGAGGCAGGCTGTCCCCCTGTAGTCCATGGAGGTCCACTGTGGAGCAGATATCCACCTGTAGCCCGTGGAAGACCACACGCTGGAGCAGCTGGATGCCCAAATGAGGCTGTGACCCCGTGGGGAGCCTGAGATGAAGCAGGCCTCTGCCAGGACCTGCGGACACATGAAGGAAGAGGAGCCCATGCTGAAGCATGTTTGCTGGCAGGGCTTGTGACCCCATGGGAGACCCACACTGGAGCAGCCTGTTTCTGAAGGACTGCTTCCTGTGGAAAAGACCTATGCTGGATCAGTCTGTTCCTGGAGGACTACATCCCCTGGGAAGGACTCAGGTTGAAGCAGCTTGAGGAGAACTGTCTCCTATGAGAGCCACCTCATGTTGGAGCAGGGAAGAGTGTGACGAATCCTTATCCGTGTTTTTAATGAAAAAAATGAACAAGACTGGGCCCAGTACTGACCCCTGGGGAAACCCCACTAGCTACAGGCCTCCAGCTAGACTGTGCCGCTGAACACAACACTCTGAGCACTGCCATTCAGCCAGTTTTCAATCCACCTCACTGTCTGCTCATCTAGGCCACATGTCCTGAGCTTCTCTATAAGGATGTTATGGGAGACCTCGTCAAAAGCCTTGCTGAAGTCTAGGTAGACAACATCCACTGCTCTCCCCTCATCTACCCAGGTGATCATGACATCGTAGAAGGCCATTAGATTGCTCAAGCATGATTTCCCCTTCGTGAATCCATTTTGACTACTCCTGATAACCTTTTTTTCCTCTTGCTTAATGATGATATCCAGCATGAGCTGCTCCATCATCTTTCCAGGGATGGAGGTGAGGTTGACTGGCCTGTAGTTCCCTGGGTCCTCCTTCTTACCCTTTATGAAGACAGGAGTGACAATAGCTTTCCTCCAGTCCTCGGGCACCTCTCCTGTCCTCCAGGACCTTTCAGAGATGATGGAAAGTGGCTCAGCAATGACATCCGCCAGTTCCCTCAGTACTTGTTGGTGTGTTCCATCGGGCCCATGGATTTGTGGGTGTCCTGATTGCTTAAGTGACCTCTCACACAGTCCTCCTCAATCAATGGAGGGTCATCCTTTCTGCAGGCTTCCTCTCTTACCTCCAGGGCCTGGGATTCCCGAGGGCCAGTCTTAGCACTGAAGACTGAAACAAAGAAGACATTCAGTAACTCTGCCTTCTCTGCATCCTCCGTCACCAGGACACCCACTTCATTAAGCAGCAGGCCCACATTATCCCTGGTCTTCCGTTTGCTGGTGATGTACTTGAAGAAGCCCTTCTTGTTGTCTTTGACATTTCTTGCCAGGTTCAATTCCAGGTGGACCTTAGCCTTCCTTGCTGCCTCCCTATAGACCTGTCTCTTCCACCTGAGCTCCACTAGAAACTCCTTGCTCATCCATGAGGATCTCCTGCCTCCTTTGCCAGATTTCTTTCTCAGGGGGATGCACCACTCCTGAGCTTGGAGGAAGTGATGTTTAAACAGCGGCCAGTGCTCTTGGACCCCCCTGCCTTCTAGAGCCCTGACCCATGGGATTCCTCCAAGCAGCTCCTTGAAGAGGGCAAAGTCAGCCCTCCTGAGGTCCAAGGTTTTGATCCTACTTATCGCCCTGCTTCCTCCACGCAGGATCTTGAACTCCACCATTTCATGGTCAGTGCAGCCCAGGCTGCCCCCAACCTTCACATCTTCAACCAGTCCCCCCTTGTTTGTTAGTACAAGGTCCAGCACAACACCTCTCCTTGTTGGTTCCTCCACCACTTGCATCAGAAAGTTATCATTGCTGCTCTGTAGGAACCTCCAGGACTGCATGTGCCTGGCTGTATGATCTTCCCAGCTGATGTCAGGGTGGTTGAAGTCCCCCACGAGAACCAGGGCCTGTGACTGTGAGGCTACGTTCAGCTGTCTGTAGAAGGCCTCATCAACTTCCTCCTCCTCCGCTTGACTTTATCATATTGCTTAGCATGAAAAAATTACTTCTTTGACATATATTGTGCATGGATTCTGAACAAGGTTTTTTAGATTTTTCAATAATTCATCTCATGTTTTACATTTTTAGCAGGAGCTGTGACATGTTTCAGTATGTCCCTGATTCAGATTAGAGTGACAGAGGCAATATGTTGCAGATGCTAAATCTAGATGTAAGGAGTATGTCTGTCTTTCCTAGCGCTGCAGTTATTTGGACCAATGCTGAAGCCACACTTTGGAAATCTAGCACGTATAGCTTCTCCAGAATATGTCTTGTATTTTTGTTTTCATATTTTAACTGTGAGAACATAAGCAAAATTCATTTTACATCTACTTTTCTCCAGAGAACATCAGCACAATCATAAGAATTAAGATAATAATTTCACTTTAAACAAATATTATTATTCTATTAATTTGTTTACCCCAAACTGTTTAATGTCAAGTGTATTGTGATGGTAAATTGACTCATAGAACAGGACCCGGAAATTAAAATTTAAGATAGATTTTCATTAGCATGCAGCACCTCAATTAATGTCAATGTAACTTTTTTTAACTTTTAATCTAAAAGGTCCCAGAGCTTTTATATGTTTCAAATTTGTATTTAACATCTCGTGGCTGGAGGTTCCTTATCAAAATCTGAAGAAGGTGGATTTTCAGATATGTATGTCCTATGCAAGTCTCTGTTATACAGATCAGTAATGGTCCAGCAACCAAAAGGACATGAACAGCCCTTTCTGAGGGAATAGAAAATATTTTATTTTTCATCTATATCTCTTTATTTCTTGTTAGATAAAAGCTAAATCCTAAGAAAATATGTTAACTTCAGGCCGCTTTACAAAGTCTAAGTGCGTTTGCTTCTACTATGTGGTGTCTCTGAAGAGGAAAACTTTAAATTGGATTAAACATATAACAGATATCAATAAATATTTTGCTCAAGCATCTAGTATACCTAGGATTTGTGAGTCACTGGACCATGTGGTTTTATTCATCGGGTAAATGTTGAAACTTCTAAGTTAAGTATAATATGGCATGGCTCATAGGAAAGAACGGGACTTCAGCGCAGGTGAAGAAGTGACTAAAGCCACTTTAAATTCACTAACCTCAGCATTACAGCCTCTCGAGATAAAACTGTAGAAATACTGAAGATGGCTGTACAAAAGCTAACATGAGGAAATATGGGTTCATTTCATATTCCCATTCTGCATGAATGTTGTCCTTATCCTTGATAATATGTCTTTCCTTTTCCCAGTGCTGCAAGCAAATAAACAAGCAAATGAAACATAAAATCCTTTACAATACAGCAATTTTGACTTTTTGTCAGCACACTCTTTTTGACTATCAGTCCCAAAATGCCATGAGTCAGCAATTTCTATGTAATTATTCTGGCTATATTATATTATATTATATTACATTATATTATATTATACTATGTAATGATACCGACTAGGCTTTTCTTTGCTGTTTCTAAAAATGTTTAAGTACAAGGTTAAACATCAGTTATTAGGAAATCAGAAAAGAGTAAATGTGTACTTTTCAGTGGTTTCTCAAGTTTTATTTCAGTATAGTTATCGTAGCAGTTACTGCACTGTCTATGATTTCTCTTTTTTTGATGCCATACTTGTCATAAATGAAACAAAATTCTTAAAAGTCAGAACTATAGAAGCTTGAAGATTATGTTTATTAAAGGGGCAGGGGTAGAGACTTTACTGGATCTTACTGCTTTTGTTTTAAAATGTCACCTGCTGATTTTAAGTTACAGTTGCACAAATGCACTACATTCTGTGCTGCCTGGTCAAAAAAATTGAAAGGATGACAGGTTGCCATAGAAACAACATCAGGGCAAGCCTGTGGTACTGTTAAAAGAAAGCAATGGTTGCAAAATCAGCAGTGCTTGAATCGTAAAACCATATGTAATGCTGAAGAATCCCTTCACTTGCGAAAGGGCAAAGTGTTTGAGAATTAGTCAGTGAACTGCTCATCAGAGATTCATACTGTGGAAAATAGGTCCCTTCAGATTCTCTTATACAGCTTCCAAGCACAGGCCAAAATTTATTTGTAAAGTACACAGAGGTCTAGAAAGAAAAGAGAGAAATGCATTTCAAGGTATTGAGTCTGCGTGGTGGAGCCACTTAATCAACAGGGAAAGGAAAGCTACAATCCCCCAAGTCGTGACTGAAAAAGCTTAAGAATGCGGTTTAAAAAGAGACAAAAGAAACAGTGAGACTGAAGAAATGAAACAGGAGAATAAAACTGAATACACTCATAGGAAATGCTCAGAGAAGAAAATGAAGCAGGATTACTGGTCCAATATTTAATAGCATTCCTGCTTCACAAGATACTGGGTAGAAAAAATGGAGATATCTTCTCTACACCTGTATGTCCTAAGGATAGAAAATGAGGAGTCAGGTAAAACAAAGCCTAGCACACCAAAGTAACTGAAAGAAAATGGAAGGAGAAAGAGGAGGGAGGAAAAGGGAAAAGCAAGAATTACTTTTTCTATAACAAATAGTCTTCAAATGAAAGTATCATCAGAATTAGTCTATACTTCTCAACTTTTCTAAGTACAAGCTTGCCATAGACTGTGATAATATTGTTTATTAAAGACAGAAAATGGATCAGCACAATGTAGAAGGCCTGAGACTGTGTTCAGTAAATATTACTAATGGCTATCAAACTAAACTTTCGGAAATATTCATGTCTATTTTATTTGACTTCACACATGGGAACTTTCATCTTGCATATCCTGCTGAGGGTAGCACATAAGTTTGTTTATAGGTCAGTAAATAACAATTAAAGTTTCTTCCATGCTTGAATTAGACTTCATAATTTATTACGTATAAATTTACTACCTTGAGGTTATCCCTCAACAAAAAAATGTTCTGTGATGGCAGAAGCTGTACTGATTTACAAGGCTCTGTACGTGGTAAGATGTGTGCACACATGGTGGTAATCTGATATTCTTATACGTCATTCTTTTTGGCTTTGATATATGCAGACTCCACAGTGATTTTGTATGTGCTTTGGATGAGATGTTGTGATTACTCTTAACAAGAAAATATTTTCTGTGTATTATTTGTGAAAGAGATTCATAGAATCATAGAATCATAGGTTGGAAAAGACCTCTAAGATCATCAAGTCCAACCATCCACCCAACACCACCATGCCTACTAAACCATATCCCAAAGAGCCACATCTACACATTTTTTGAACACCTCCAGAGATGGGGACTCATCCACCTCCCTGGGAAGCCTTTTCCAATGTTTGACCAATCTTTCACTAAAGACATTTTTCCTAATATCTAATCTAAACCTCCCCTGACGAAACTTGAGGCAATTACCTCTAGTCCTATCGCAAGTTACCTGGGAGAAGAGACCAACACCTGTCTCACTACAACCTCCTTTCAGGTACTTGTAAAGAGTGATGAGGTCTTCCGTCAGCCTCCTCTTCACCAAACTAAACAGCCTGAGTTCTTTCAGTCGCTCCTCCTAACANGTGTTCTCTAGACCCCTCACCAGCCTTGTTGNCCTTCTGTGGACACACTCCAGAACTCAATGTCCTGNTTGCACTGAGNGGCCCAAAACTGAGCACAGTACTCCAGGTGCTGCCTCACTAGTGCCGAGTACAGGGGCATGATCACCTCNCTGTTCCTGCTGGCCACACTGTTCCTGACACAAGCCAAGATGCCGTTGGCCTTCTTGGCCACCTGGGCACACTGCTGGTTCGNGTTCAGTCACCTGTCAGCCATCACCCCCAGGTCCTTTTCCACCAGGNAGGTTTCCAGCCACTCCTCNCCAAGCCTGTAGCGTTGCATGGGTTTGTTGTGACCCAAATGCGGGACCTGGCATTTGGCCTGGTTGAACCTCATACAGTTGGCCTCGGCCCATCTATCCAGCCTGTCCAGATCCCTCTGCAGAGCCTTCCTACCCTCGAGAAGATCCACACTCCTACCCAACTTGGTGTCATCTGCAAACTTACTGAGGAAGCACTCAATCCCCTCATCCAGGTCATTGATAAAGATGTTAAACAACACTGGACCCAAAACTGAGCCCTGGGGAACACCACTCGTGACTGGCCGCCAGCTGTATTTAACTCCATTCACTACCACTCTCTGTTCTTGGCCATTCAGCCACTTCTTTATCCAGCGAACAGTACTCCCATCCAAACCATAAGCAGCCATTTTCTCCAGCAGGATGCTGTGGGGAACAGTGTCAAAGGCCTTCCAAAAGTCCAAGTAGAAAACATCCACAGCCTTACTCTCATCCACTAGGCGGGTCACCTGGTCATAGAAAGAGATCAGGTTGGTCAAGCAGGACCTGCCTTTCATGAACCCATGCTGTCTGGGCCTGATCCCCTGGTTGTCCTTCACACGCCTGTTGAGTGCACTCAGGATGAACCACTCCATAATCTTCCCCAGCACCGAGGTCAGGCTGACAGGCCTGTAGTTCCCAGGATCCTCATTCCTGCCCTTCTTGTAGATCGGTGTTACA
>Ga0065711_1004666_pt1 | contig 22781 bp, 13 predicted proteins | sample Hoacrofraction12_FD_59098 | JGI IMG/M metagenome (GOLD analysis project Ga0065711, IMG submission 59098) | Hoatzin crop microbial communities from Cojedes, Venezuela - Epithelial fraction 12 v2 (version 2) | ecosystem: Host-associated > Birds > Digestive system > Esophagus > Crop | place... | reverse complement strand
GCTCTGACGGGGGGCGGGCGGGGCGGCTGAGCCGCGGCTGTGGAAGCGGGGGCTGAATGGAGTTAGCAGGTAACGCCCGGGGCGGAGGCGGGGGTTTAGGCTGCGAACACCGCTTCTGCGCGGTGCTGTGGGAGGCCGAGGCTGTAAATTGCCTCGGAGGAGCTTTGACGAAGTGCCGAGGGGCAGACCGGCTGCTCGGCGGAGCGCTCGGGGTGCGTTTCCCCGCGGGGTGGCCCGGAGCTGTTCGCTGGGGTGAGGCGGGCGGCTGGCACCGGGGAAGGATCACCTCTGCCTCGGCTGTCCCTTTGCCGCTTGCCCCAGGGCCCTGCGTAGCTGGACCCCTGGTCTTCTTCAAGCGCAACTGTTCGTACGTGCTCACGAAAGTAGGATTTTAATTTTTTTTCTGAGGTATTTCTTCATGGTTAAGAAAGGGGGCGTTGGCTGCGGGGCTCCTCGGTTCACGGGCAGACCACGGTTAAGTTGGTTATTAACTTGTGAAATTGGAATTGAATAACTAATGGGATAATTTGCTGAGAGACGTGTTCCTGCCGGGGTAATTCTCTCTGAAGGTCATCGCAGACTTGCGCTGGTTTCAAGTAATGTAAATATTTCTAAGCCTAGGGCTAATTTTATTGCCTCTGTTCTTCACACTAAAGAAGGCAGCCCTGGAAGACGTGCAGCTCTGCGCCCCAATCTTTCCTGTAAAGGTAGGCTAGCAGGGCAAAGGGAGGAATTCAAGAGAAGAGGCAGGTCGTCCCCAAGCTGTTTGCCATCCAAGTGCTGCCTGAAAGGCTGGGTGCGTTCTTCTTGGTGGTGGTCTCATGGCTTTACCTTGCATGATCTGATGCCTTCTCCAGGAAAATACATTTATATTTTCCAAGCATTTAGTTAAAATAGCTGCCTCCTTTCTTGGCTATTCCTTGTGAATCTCTGAAGCTTGGTAGGTCTGCTTTGACAGGTTATGTAGGAGGAAGGCATTTTCATGAGGACTTTAAGGAGTTTGTCAGTACTATTAGACTTCTCTCAGTTTCGTAAAATTATATATTTAATGTCTGCTGGATTCTGAGAAGTTGAAGCAAGAAGGAGTAGTGGGTTTTTTTCCATATTTATGTATCTGGAAACGGCAGCATTGTGTCAGTTGAGGCTGATTTACATTTGACTTCATACAAAATGAAAGAGAAAAGTTTGAGTTCCCTGATGGCACATAGCCAGTTTCCACTGCCTAGACCTTTGCAAGCACTGCCATGCGTCATATTATTTTGTACTCACAATTTGCACAGAGGTGCAGCATTAAAGGTAGCTATGGGCAAAGTGCCTCAAGTTAAAGTTGACCGATGTGTGACTGCCAAGTACTACAGAGATTCACTGGTAAAGCATCTATTTCATCTCCTTCAGCTGCAGCCTGTGGAGCAGGTGAGGAATGTTGTGGCTCGGGCTGTTCAGAAATCTCTGTAGTGGAGCTCTGTAGTCTGACACTCACTGCTGGTAGTCCTGGAAGTGTAAATATGATGCTGCACAGTGGAATTTGTGTTCCCCCCCCCCCCTTTTTTTTAAAGACCTTTCTCCATCCTTCCAGTGGACACCTCTCTCCCTTTGAATTGCACAGAAAACCTGACTTGAAACAGTAACTCTGAGGTTGGCCCAGCACAGAGGTTGCTGTGCAGTCGTACTTCACTTCTCTGTATAAACGTTTTCCAATATTGTCTTTACTGAAATGATTGCATGCTGTTCTTCTGCATAAGACTAGGTTTTCTCTTATTACACAGGACTGAACTTTTCTGAAGACTAAATTGGAGGTTGGATTTTGTGCTCCAATTCTGGCAGAAACTGGGTAGCAAAGTAGAACTGTGGGAGGAAGGGAATCTGCTCACTCATTATTAAGGTAGTTCAGCGATGTCTTAAATAACTGATTTCATGTGTGTTGCGAGACAAGCTTCTTCCACCAGATCTCACGGTTGTATTTGCTCTGCTGCTTATGTCCCTGGATCTGATTTGTGGATTTTCTGATGTACAACTGTAAGGGCAGTTGCAACTGAGCAGGTGCTGTGACCGTATGAAACACTCTGTAATGCTACCTACTTTGGAAAATCAGGGCTTGAGCACCAAAAACTGATGCATTCACTTTGCCACAATTCTTGCAGGGTAAAATGAGGACAATACTGGAAAATAACATAATATTTAAGTAGCATGTAAATACTATACTGATTCTGATTGCAGAATAGTGTGTGAATAGGATGCAGTAAGCAATACCTGAGGTCACACACGTAACAAGCAAGCTTGTTAAAAATGACAGTTCATTTTAACGAATATTCAGATTCATGAATGTGAACACTGCTGTTCACTCAAATTAGAATAACGGAATCTTTACTTTTATCTGTTTTTCTGTTTCTTGTGCGTGTCAGTTGTCTCTTTAATCTGCTTCTGTTTAAGTACACAGGGGAAAAAGACATAAATCAATGTAACTTCTTTTTTTGTTTTGTAAAGGTCCTTGGGTCAGTAAAGGTACAGGGGAAATTACTTCCTCTGTCTTACTGGGATGTCAGGCTAAAACACCCTCAATTTTCCTTGGTAGAGGAAAGGGGATAGAAAAGTTTTGCTCCCTGAAATTACGTGTTGCTTTGATCACACTGATCTGTGCCTCTGGTGTGGCTTACCAGAGTCACAAGCAGTAAAAGCTGTAGCAGTGCCAAACTTCTTGAATGCTAGGACATGCTGCACCTTTTGGTGTCATTTGTTACGTTTCAACAGCTGCTCCTCTTCGGAGTGTGAGATGGAGGCTGGCAGGAATGGGCTTGTGGAAGGTATGACTGGTGGAAATGACTGCTTGCTTTTTGCTCCCGTGATTATGCCTCAGAGGAGATGATGGGCGTGCAGCACAGAGTCACAGCACTTCTCCCCAGCTTGGCATTTCACTGTTCTCATCGCTGACAGCTGCCAATGGAAGAGCTGTAGTACTCCAGCTGGGGCCAGGTATGGGCTGGGAACTGAGGCTGCCCTGGAGAAGTGGACTGTCAGCTTAGACAAAGAGAACTTTACCAGAAATCTTGAATGCACAGGGAAATAAATGAACAAAGAGTACGGACAGGACATGAAGAAGTTGGACAGGACAGCAATGAGAAATGTATGAGCTCTGAATAGATGGGTAATGAATGAAAAACATTTTGGTTTTAGTTGTTATCAAATTAAAAGTTTATTTTACCCTGCAGAACGCTAGCAGATGGCTAGTCTGCTACAGGAGAAATTTTACCTAACTTAGAAGTAAGTTTCCGAGATGGTTTTGGGAAATCTGTAGACTGTAACCTCAGTATCAACAAAGGTTAAAGACTGAGGGAATGCCATCTTTGACACATCTCTTCTTGTGTTATTTTAACACTTTATTAAAATAACTTTAATTTGTGTGAAGTAACTGGATAATGTTAATGCTAAATTAACCAATACTAGTGAAAATAGACATATTTTGCTAATACGAAATTGTCTTTTTTCCCTGTAAGGCTATAAACAGCCAGGAGACACATGACTTGATCAAGCTGTCTTTCTGACTTCTGCCCTGATCCTTGTTAATTATGTGCTTTTGAATCTTGTTCACCTCTAGTGTTTGCTGGTTGATCTCCTTATTTTCTGTTAGCAGGATAAAGCTCATTTAGGCTTATTCTTAATAGGATTTTTCTTACTAACTCGTGCTTTGCTGAGCTTCAACATATATGCTAATATATTGGGGTCCTGCTATATCAGCTGAGGTGAAACTATAGTTCTGTACAGATATGGAGCTGGAACAATAGTTAGCTGACAAATTGTTTATACTTAGCAGATTGGTGTGATGTGGAAAAATTGTGTGAGCTTTTACTCTCTTGCCGTCTCATCTGTATAACTGGAAACCAGTCTCATGGGACACAAATTCCTGTCTGGTCAGTTTTAGTTCCAAGTCTCTGTGCAAAGGGAAAGCTGAAGAAAGGTATTTCAGAAAAACTGAAAAGAGTGAAATCTTGCTGGATACTGTTAACTGTCCTCCTCGCCAGCTGATAACCATGATGACAGGCTTTGCAAGTCCCATGCATTGGTTCTCCACAGCAGAGTTTCTAGTATAGTTGTGTTCAAGGACCCTGTAGGCTGGTATTTGTGAAGGGTATAGCAGCACTGGAGTCTTAGATAACCCTGTGACTTAACCTGAAGGAATTACACTGACTAATACTGCATCCACTAACTGCGAGTCAGTATTTTAGAACAATAGTTTAGGGTCCAGTGCCAGGTTTGTTTTCAAAAAGCAGTGTGATACCAGCCCAGATCTTTTTGATTTTTGGACTTGCTCTACATTGCCACTGTAAATCTGGAGAGGTTGTATTTAAGTTGGTGTGGGGAGATTTTTTTTTTTTTAGGGTAAATATACTGAAACAGATTTCCTAATGTAAAAATTGACTTCTCCAAATCCATATTGACTGCAAAGCGTTATTTATCATCCTGTCATGGATGGTGATTCTCAAGGTCATGTCTACTTGGAAGCCTGCCTTGTTAAGTGCTGCCGTTGCGGTGGCCTTCATGGTTCACTGCAAGAATGCTGAAGTCCAGCTTCAGCTGGTAAAGTTAGATGGTTCTGAAGCTATGCAACAAGAAGGCATGAGAGACAAACAAGCAAGTGTTCTGCTGTTTCTGGATTTTCAGAGAGAGTTTAACAAAGTTCTTTGTTAATGCTTCTTAAGTCAAATGAACTGCCATGGAGTAGAAGTGTAGCTTTTTCGGTAATTAATACCTGGTTGAAGTGTAGGGAGAACTGTCAGCTTTTATAGTGAGGAGTAATCACTAGTGGAATCCCAGGGGGATCTGTGTTCAGCCTTGTGTTGTTCAACATAGTTATAAATGATCTGGAAGAGACACTGAGTAGTGAAGTGACAGCGTGGGCTGAAAATCACAAAATTAGGGTAGCAGAAACAAAAGGTGGCTGGAGCTGCAGAAGGTTCTCGCAGTACTTGGTTGTAGGCCAGTGGTACTTGATACTAGTAGATGGAAAACAGTGTACACAGGGAGAAACAAGTAACTGTGCCTATGCAGTGATGAGCTCTTAAGAATCTGTGCCATTCAGGAAAGAGACCTTTTAAGTACTGCAGATAAAGCTCTGTGAAACCCTCTGGGCGGCAGTCAAAAAAAGAAAGGTGAATACAAATGATAGAGATCTCTAGGAAAAGGAGATGTAGCAAAACAGAATGCTGTGGTATAAATCTGTGGTATGTTTGTGTAGTGAATAACATACCCCCCTCAAATTTAGGGGCAGACATTCTCCCCACTGCAAAGACATGTAATAAAATTAGGGAAAAACACAGAAGAGCATGACTGAAGCAGCTTGTGTAGAAAGAGTAACCAAATAAACTGGAGCTTAGCCTGGAAAATACATTATTTGAAGTAGGGTGGATAAGAGGGGGATTATGACAGCAGTCTGCAGCCATGGGAATATGAACCAATTGTTGCCATGTTTGGGTGACAAAATAAACAGGGAAGAATGGAAGGTATCAAGTGTTGCCTAGGCAAAAGTTGGTAACTTTTGACAGAGGAAATATTAAAACATGACCCCTCGGTTCCACAGAACCTTTCTGCGTCCATGGCATCCTTTGATGAGAAGCTTCACAGGTTTGCTGCATGTGTATTTGTTTTAACCTGCTTCCTGTAGCATTCCTTGATTGCACCTAGTTCTTATCTTGGAGAAGGGGAGCAGTCAGACCCTATCTACCCTTTCCATGCCATTCATGATTTTGTAGAAGCTTATCATATTCTTCCAGTTCGAAATGCCTGGTCCTGCTCAGTCATACCTCACAGACAAGCTGTTCAAGACCTTTGGATCGTTGTTGTTGCCCATCTTCTAACATTTTTCCTGAGACTGTATGAAAATTTTGGTCTCCAAGAGTGAATGCCTTCCTCTTGCATAGAGCATTCTATGAGCAGGTCCCTGCACATTTTACGAAGGACAATAGTATCATTGTTTCCTCTTGAAAGATAGGTAGAAAGAAGGACAGAAGGTATGAATTAACCCAGGTGGTTATGAGAGCAGACACTTGAGAATGTGTTGTCTGAAAATAGTGAGGCTTGGAAGGGGAAAGCCCTGTACAGCGATTAAAATTTTTGAAAGTGAGTTCAAAAATTCATGTCTGAATGTGGTTCTCATCTGTTCTGAATATTGTGCAGTTTGGGTTCCTGTGTTTTAAAGTGTGTAGCTGAACCAGAAAAGCTTATGAGGGGCAGTGAAGTGATCAAATTTGCTAAATTGCTTCTGTACAATAACAACTGAGTAAGCAAGGAATAATAATCCTGGACAAGAGAAGACAGAGGGATGACATGGAATTCTGTAAACTCAGGAATGCAGTGGAAATGTGTGTACAGGATTAGTGTTTGTACTCTGTTTCAGTGCAAGATTTTGACATACTGAAGCTGGTGAGTGATAGAATTGATAGGTGGTGAAATGTCTCATCAAAAGATGCTCTGGATGCAAAAAGTTCCTGTGGAATCTGGGGGATGCCCAAGCACATGGGAGGGAAATCCTTGAGAGGTTACTGAGTACACAGAAAGCACATCCAGACAAATATAGTTGTTCCTGTGTTCTTGTTTAATCCTGAAGAATGGGATTCATCTAATATAACTTGTCATCTCAAAATGAAATTGTTTTTTAAGCTCAGTGGGGTGATTTTCTCTGAGGTGCCTGCCTCTCTGCATTGCCTGCAGAGTACCTAGCCCTTCATTTCTAGGTAGCTAGCTTAAATTAGATGAATCCTACCTCTCCCTCGTGTTTTCGTAAGAACAACAACAAATTACAGACAATTCATAAAAGGACTATAGCAATGACTTTGAAGACATCTCTCTTCCACACTCTCTGGAAAAGGCTGAGAGATGGTTTGATTATAGTGTGTCAGTACTCGTAGGTGAGGAAATGTATCTTCCTGAAAGCTTTTTTAAGTTAGCTTAAGAAAGCCTGTGCCCATTTGCTGAAATTTAATGTTGAACATACTCAACTTGGAAATAATGACCCCTTTTCTATAGTGCATGTAATTAAATACTGAAGCAGCTGAGCATATGAAGAAATGTACTCTGATTCAAAGAGGAGTTCTCAGTTTGACTAGGTTAGGTTCTCTCACTTAGGTTATGAGGGGAGGCAGGATTTGTAGCCATCACGGTCCGTTGCCATCTCTAGAGCATGAAATAGCTTGGTGCTAAAGTGTCTTAAAACTAAACTCAGGATGCATTGCCAGTGTAAGTGGTACAAATGCCTCTAAGGCTTTACAGGTGCGATTTGTAAATGGTTTCTTTTACTAGAGCTGAAAAGTATGCATGTGTGTGAAATTCCCACTGGTCATGAGGACTGAGAAGTTATCACAGCTCTAGTTCCCATCTGAGTCCTATGTACAAAAAAATCCTTTTGGATTAACTCTACATGCTGCCGTTAAGGACATCGAAATGTTATAAGCTGTAAATATATTAGAAACACAGGACAAAGGAGCAACTCGGTTAGATTTTTTTTTTTTCTTCTGAACTTCTTCAGTGTAGAAGGAAAAGTTACTCTTTTTAGTCTCCTGTACAAACTATTTTAGAAGGTAAATTGTGCAAGTGATAGTGAATTGTAAATTGGTTCCTTTGTGATGGGGCTCAAAATAATTTGTGTAAATGGCTCTTTGTAACATTTCTGCTGAATTCAGCAGTGGATTTGTTACAAAAATTTCTTACCACAGCTACTGCTGATGCAAGTCTATCATAGATGGAGCATCTGCTGATGTTTTGAATATGAGATTTTTAAAGATTTTTCAGTGACTGTGCAGAATGCTGTATAACATTACTAGTGGTCATGTGAACCCAGTCGATCCTGACAGTGGCTGACTGTGCCACTGGAGCGGTGACCACTTGGCTGTGTGATCAGAGACCTTCTGGATTTTGTGGAGTGTGGCTCAGTGTCCTATAGCACCGTTCTGTAGTGAGTTTGGAATGAAAGAATTTGAGTAGAAGGTTAATACTTTTTTTTCCCCTATCATTTGACAAAGTGCCAAAGATTAGCTGAAAGTTGTGCTTTGCAAGAAAACATTGCTTTGTTATTTGCCTGCTGTTGTCTTCTATATTCGATATGGTTTGCTCCCAAATCTGTTTACTGTAAAGGAAAGTCAAGCATTTCTAAATAAAGGGATGCAGCTATATGCTACTTTTTGGCACCACAAGCTCCTCTGAGAGGGTAAGACCTGACACCTGATTACATAGCTAGGATGGTACTTCTGAAGCTATACTGATGACTGTCCAAATGGCAAAACTGTTGTTCTGTTTTTCTGTTTGTCTCTTGAGAGAATACCAAGCTGGAAGGCTTATTCTACCACCTCTTCCTCTAGAAATGAGCACTTTCCTGGTGCAGAAGGGGCTAGTTTACTCCATACTGCATGTGGTGATGGTTTCTAACTTCTGATCACTAGTAACCTTGTTGCTAGTGCTGGAGATAGGAGTTCAAGAAGATTTTTGCCTAATTTGAGACTTTCAGAGGTTGTAGAGGCCTGTCCCATGGCTTTCTAAACTTCACTTTGCAAGTAAGTCAAGCGCTGGCTGACAGTCCCCATCCTAACAGTTTGTCATTGTTCAGTTATTTAGCTCCAGCATAATCCTTGCATGAATAGAATTTCTTGTGTGTCTTATAGAATAACCTTTTATATCATTAGTATCTGCAGTGATTTTTCCCTTTAGAAAGTGATTCATGTCCTCTTGCAGATAGGAAAGACATAAAGCATTATTCTGCAATCGCACAAGAAGCTCTATTCATTCAGAGTTTATGTTGTGAAGCCAATCCTGTATCCTCAGGGTTGGAGTTGGTTTCGTGGCAGCAGTACTAATTACAGAATCTTTCTACAGTATATCTGAACTGGGGGCTGTTCTAGAGCCACAGCTGGAACGAAATGGTGGGCTGAAAAGAACAAAGTATGAATGTTTCTTAACACATTCAGTCTTTCCATTGTTGCTGTTCATAAATAATAGGTTTTAGTCACGAGCCGGAAGTTACAACAAAAGCCCATTCAAGCTAAGCTTCAGACCAGGTTCCCAGACCTGCTAACATGAATACTTTTCTCCTAGGCTTTGTCTTGACTAGGTTTACATGCTGGATCATGTTTGATGGATCACTGTAAAATAAAGCTGCAAGCTGAGTGTCTGCTGCCTTGGTCGAGCCAGTGAAGAAATTAGAAAAATAGTTTCTGCTTTGCATCTATATGCATTTGTGCTGCCCATACAATTTTCTTTTTTTTTTTTTCCTTGCATAACTGGAGTCAAGTACTTCAGCACCTTGAATAACCTCAGTATGTGTTTGCAGACAGTCATAATAAGGCAAGTTGTAAATAATCACTGAGAAAACATTAGTTAATCTAGTTGAAAAAAGAATATCAGGTTTTTGATATTGATTATTTGATTAGTTTCTTCCCTGACACAGCAGAAAAAGGTGCCGATGACAGAGGCAGGAGCTAGCAATCTTGTGTTAGGCTTGACAAGTTTGTGTCTGGATTATGTCGATATGTGGTAGTGCCAGAGAAATACAGACAAATTGGAAAGAGATTAGAGAATGCAGCACACACAGATATTTATATAGATATAAACCCAGACTGTTCTTTGGTGGTAAAAAGAAGACCTGTCTCTCCTTGCTGTGTACGACACAGAGGGAGGAAGGAGCTGTGAGAAAGTCCTGTGCTTTTTCAGAAACAATATTAATTCTTCATCAAATCTGCTGTCCTGAAGACCTCTACTTTCTCTAAATATTACATTACTTTTGTTTCAGGAAATGCCAGAAAGCTTGTTTGTAGTTGCTGGAGGCTCAGAAAAGGAAGAGCAGCAGACCTCTTACCCTTGATGTGTTAGACAGAAGGCATTCTCAGGGAGTCCATGGATCATTAGACTTTCTGGAGGCGCGGGAGCATGGATTTTCCTGTCTGAACAGAGCCCGTTAAGTCCTAAAAGATGAAGACATTGGGGAGCCAATAGTACTTTTTTTTTTTTTTTTAAACTATGGCTCCAATTCAGCAGTGTTCAGTTCACTTGATAGCAAAGCCTGAGAGTCAGTGGCTGGAGGGTGTGGAGCCCTATTACCTAGGTAATGGTATAAGCACCCCGGGGTTTAAAAACGGTTCTGTTTACGCCCTTTATCCCCTGGCACCCTGACTCACTGCTGTGGCTGGGGCACACCTCGTACCTCTGATCATCTCTCTGGAAGGCCCTCCCGTGCCGCTGGGGCTTTGGGGCAGTGCCAGTGGGCGTAGCGGGGGGCAGGACAGGCGCAGAAGCCTACTGAGAAGCTGGCCCTGGTACAACACGCAGCTTGGCCTGCGGCGTTTGATAGGCAGGTGGCAGCCTGTTACAGATACCAGCGTGGCAGTTGGAGCAGCTAGCTCTTAATCCTGAATGCAATCATTTCAACGCTTTCTATAATCCAAAGAACAAATCGGGAAGGTTTCTTTACAGTGTGCCGTTCTACCTGGTTGCAATGAGCAGATGTGGCACATTACAAATTCCATCAAATAAATCAGTGCTTCTCATTTTCAAATTAAGGCTTTAAAATATGTAAAATGTGAGCGTTCAGCAGTCTTGTGCCATCCCCAGTCCTTAACTACAACAGCACCAAACTCTAAGGTACTTCCCTTTTGTGTGATACTTTTGTACAGGCTTATGAGCTAAGATAGGGGGGATGTAACATGCACAGAGTGCAGTCCTTTCGTCAGATGCAGGTCTGGCTTTTTGCACAGTGCTAGATATTTACTTGTGAAAACAATAAGATAAACCCATGCTGTAGTGTGACTTAGCTGTGATATAATCATGTTTTATGAAATGGATTTCTGTTTGTACGGGAATAGAGGGTGCTCAGAATTTCATTGGGGTGTTTTAATTTGGTTATTGAAGTATTAAAGAAAGATGAAGCGATGTCTGAAATTTGACCCCTGAATCTGGGATTTCCTATCTTGTCATAACAAACTTAAGCAGCCTTTATTTTTTTTCTGGTGCAGTTGTGACCATGATGATAGGAAATGCAGCTGGAAATGGCTATGCTACGTATAAAACACTACATTCCTAGTTTTCACAGGATTAACCTTTATATGAGTGTTACTTTCTGCTCTCAATGTCTACACAAGCAGACTTATTTAATAAAGTCTGCTGCTATTTATGGGTTGTAAGAGAATGAAAAACAGTTATTCCTCCGTAAAATATTTTGCCATGTTCCCAGAGACCTTGGTGAAAGGCTAATGGAAGCCAGTGTGGCCTTTACTAAAGGCCATGCATTATAAGAGGCATTCATCTACTTTGCTCCAGGCTGTTTGCAGCTTTTTATAATCCAGAGAGCTTGGAAATCCTGAAAGTACTTTTCTCTGCTGCTCTTTGCCATATCTTTAGAGCCTGGAAAGTGAAAGCCAGAAATTCACAACATGATCAAAATGTTTTGCTCCATTAGAATTAAAGGTAGTGTTTTGTTCAGTGCGGGGAGGGGAAGAAAAGCGAGTCTGAAAAAAAAACCCTAAAGAGTGGTTAAAATAGAGCTGTTAAAATGGCAACACACAGGCTGTCTGTGTATAAATATAGGCTAGCTGCTCAGCAGTGTTCTTATATGGTAGATCTGAGTGAAGGAAAAATATCAGCCCACTCTTGTTCTGTACAGCCTGCATGTTGGTTGTTACGGTCTGGTGCCATATGTTTGGTAGTAGACAAGGCTGCATATTGCATGGAAATTATAATGACTCTCACCTTTTTTTCTGTTACAGGGATCTACCTTACCATTGTGAGAGGGAAATCGCACAAGCATACTGTGGGTTTTTTGTCTGTACATGCAACTTGATGATCTTTCACCGACCCACCCTAAAAGAGAGAAGGATCGAACAAAAATCACTGTCTTGTCACTTCTGCTTAAGACTGGCTGAATTTTGAGACACCTGCTGGAGAAGCTGCCTGGACCATTAGAAATGGAGCAGCTCGTGCTGCATCTCTGATCAGCAAAGCTTTCTGCATGGAGTACAAGAATCAAGTTGCCTTAAGTTAAACCATATGTGAGTTGCACTAATTGTTGTAACTGATACCACTCCAGACTTCACTAGGGCTTTCCAAGGCAGTAGTTTGTCATGTAGTTTGAATGTTTTCAGCTGACACTTGAATGTTTTTATTAAATCTGGTGTGGCAGTGAGAAGTGTGTGGGGTGAACTTTTTGCTGTTAAATTCATGGTGAATTTTGAAGCCTCACTTCCAAGTGTGATCTGTGCTATGGCAGCAACCTACAGGCTTATGGTCACTTCTGTGAACTGCTACAGTAGTGTGGTGATAGACCAGCACTTCCAGCACACCGTGCATTACTGCACAGGGACTTGCCAGGTGTGTAAGCAAGGAGTTACATGCATAGTTGCCCACCACAGTGTCTGCGCGGAGCTCAGTGTCCAAGATGCCAACCTAGACCATAAAATTCCTGCTCCTCAAAATGGACTTGCCTTGCCTGGAAATGAGGACTATCACCAAATCCTCCCAAATAATCCAAGAATCAAGAAGGGCTCTTCAGTCCAAGCCTCCAGCAGTTTAAAAGATATTACCGGTGAGGCGATAAACCTTGCTAGTGGCAAAATGAAGGAATTCTCCTTTGAAAAGCTCAAAAACTCTTCCAGTCACGTGGCCTACAGAAAAGGAAGGAAAGTTCGGTCAGAATCATTCAGCAGACGATCATTTGATTTTGACTTGATTTATGGACACTTCAGCAATGATGAGAACTGCCCTCCGTGTGGCTTTTTGCAGAGTCCCTCACCTGTGGAAAAATGGCAGGAGAGCAATGATGCTCCAGAAGCCACCATGAATCCCATGGTTCCTTTGTCCCCTCATTCCTTCTCTGAAGAAAACTTCATTACCCAGATCTTGGAAAAACACAAGCTAGATGGTTCTTCTGGTGGAGATATTAAGGTGTGCTTAGACATCTTGCTCAAGTGCTCAGAGGATCTGAAAAAGTGCACAGACATAATAAAACATTGCATCAAAAAGAAATCTGCAGATAGTGTTGGTGGAGGGAACAGCAATGATCCCCTGGCTAATTCAGAAATGATATATATGAATCTGATGACAAGATTTTCTTCATACCTGAAAAAGCTGCCCTTTGAGTTCAAGCCACCAGGACAGAAGGAAGCTAGTGACTTGGCAGAACTAGTTAACTGTTTTCATGGCTTTCAGCAAACTCCCTTCCCACCAGTATTTGGAGATGAGCAGCCACCTAGGTATGAAGATATTATTCAGCTGCCATCTTCAAGTGTAGTTCCTCTCGGATTATCAGGTGATCTGTGTGAGGTAACAAGCACCTCTCAGTCCGTCCAAACAAGTACTGTGAGCTTTACCTCAAACTCCCTTCACAGCATCCCGCAGGAGAGCAGTGCGAGAGCTGTGAAAGATGCTCGTGCTCTACCTCAGTTACCAGCCACAAGCCCTTCTGACTGCACATCTTCCACTGAGGCTCTGTACATTGAGGAGGAGTCTGATGGGGAAAGAACATTGGGGAAAATAAAGAAGGCAGAGCAGAAAGGAGGCTGGGAGAGTTTAGAGCGCAGCTACCAGCTAGCTGGTTGTTCAGATCTAACTGCGGATGCTAAAGCAGAACGTGCCAGAGTGGGAGATGTTGAGCTCTGCCACACTTCTCAGAAAATTACCCCTTTAAAACCTGTTTCAGATTCTGCATTGTGTGGTTCCCAAGCTGATGTCTCCAAAGGAGAACAGATGCGCAGCAGGACAGACAAGGATGAGATAGAGAAACTGCTGCTGGACTTGGAGTCCTTCTCACAGAAAATGGAGAGTACTTTGAGGGAACCGTCTCTAAAGGAGAGTGAACCTGGCTGGCAGGGTAGGCAGGTACTACCTCTGGCTCTTGAATCCAAAAGTAAACCCATTAGTCCCACTTCCCCTTTGTCAAAAATCATGGAAACCAATGGTCATAAAATGGAAGAAGATGACAAAGCCCTTTTACTGCGTATCCTGGAAAGCATTGAGGACTTTGCCCAAGAACTGGTGGAATTCCAGACAGGCAAGGGGAGCTTGTCCAAGGAGAGGGAAGTGATGCAGATTCTTCAGGAAACTTTAAGAACTCCTTCACAGTCCCTCCTTGCAGGGCAAAAAAGCTGTGCTGGGACTGCCTCCAGAGACACTGTTCCAGCTTCCATTCAGCAGGCCCCAGAAGTGATTAAGGTAAGAGAACCAAACCTTTGATGGGATAGTGAGTGAAGGAAACACGGGAAAATGTGAGGCGGGGGGGGAAATATTACGTCTGCTAAGTGATTCATTGTGCTTTGGATGCTGCAGTGTGGAATAACATGCTCAACCTGGCAGAAATGTAGCAGTTGTTTAAATACAAACAAAAAAAAGGAAACTAAAGCCCTTAAGCAAACAAAATATGCCCTCGTGCAGTTTCACCTTTGAGCTTGTTCCTTTCCTGCTGGTGCTCCTGTAGGCTGTTTGCTTGTGGCTTAAATGGGTCCTATACAATAGAGGGGAGAAACAATTTTTCAGTTAACTACTTTATTCCTGGGAGTGGGTGTTGGACTGCCTCTCATCAGTTCAATAAGAACTGACTGTTCCACCTTTCCCTTTCCCATCTTCAAGCAGACTCCAGCAGCCTTTTGTTGTCTTCCTCATCACTAGTTCCGAAAGAGAGACATCCTCCATGGCACAAAGGTCAGAATCTAGGAAAATGTAATTTTCTTTTCCCTGTCCCCAGTGCATAGAGTCATTGTGGAGTCTGCATTGCTTGTGTCCCTCAAGTGAGGAGTAGGTTTTCCCTGGAAAAAGGGTCTTGATGGGAGCCTGCTTTAGAAGGAAGCCAAGGCTGGCTGTCCAGCCCTCAGTGCTTTTCATTTGATAAGAAGTGCCAAATTTTCAAGACAACTTGGTGCCAAACTTCCAAATGCACAGAAAGTATGGAGAAGATTGTGGTCTCCAAAACCTACCTTCCACATAGGCACTTACAAGGTGTTTAAATTATAAGTGAACTTTCACAGCTCCTTCCAGCTGGAGCATGATGTACATGTCTTCAAAGCTGTCCACTTCCCCGAAAATACAGGTATTTGGTGCGATTCTGAAAGGAACTGGGTGGGTGGGGTGTGTCTGACCCTAAATGACAGTGCTGAGATCTTTCTACACTAGGCTCTCCAAGTGTTTCTGCTGTTTCTCTGGGCATCTTTGCTTACAGAAAATGGTGAGCTTAACCTTACCTAATATCTCCAGCATGGGAAAGAGTCTTTTTCCTTGAAGAGTGTACAGTTAAGCAGCTCCAAAAGCTCTCAAGTGATCGCTTATAATAGCTATTCTTGCCTTGTATATTAATTTACAAAATTTTTTAGCATGTGAACGTCAAACAAAAATGTGTTTGATGAAGTATGACACTGACTTTGTGGCAATTTTTCTGGAGTACTTGAAAATAGGATGCATTTACACTGTCAAATAGCTTATCAGTCTGGTCCCTTACCAGCTTCTGTTTCCCTAATCACCCACCTAGCCTGTGTGTTAGTTTGCTCCCAGACTGCCTGCTATGGACACATATAACATGCACCCATACTACAAGAGCTCTTCTCTTCTGTGCAGCAGCACAACCCTTGCTTTGTGTAGGTGCCTAGAACCAAAGATCAGAACAGAGAGTAAGTGTCGTGGGGACGTGGAGGAGCTGGAGGGGGCCTGGGCTGAGCACTGCGCAGCATGGATGCGCCTGGTACGCTTTAGAGGGAGTTAGCCCATAGCAGAGTGGGCAAAATTCATCTGAACTGCTGGCTCTACACTCTGAGGTTTGGTGTCATTTATGGTATGGATGTGGTCACGCACTTGGCTGTGGACACAAGGCCCTAGCGAATACGTCCGTGTTTCTGGATAACTCTGGGTCTGGCTGGAGCTCTGTGTGGTTGCTCATTCAGTACTACATGTGTGTGCCTGAATGAATAATATGTGAAGTATTTGTTATATTTTCTTAGGGCTCATAAAACTGTTATCAAATAGTTGTGTGTGCACACAAAAACGCCAGAGATCTAATACTGATGAAAACACAACACAGCTTTCATTTATGAAGGTTGTGACAGTTTTGATACCCCTCAAATCCTAAGCAATGAAAAAGCAAAGGAAGAGCCACCCCAGACCAGACTGTTTGCTGGCTCACTTGGCCTATCTGTGTTGCAATCTATGCCAGCTTATGTCGGCAGCAGACTTTCCTTTTATCATAAAACCAATTATGATTCTCCACAGAGAATAATAGAATTACTTGCCTCTTTATTTTCCAACTCAAAATATTTAGAAACTAGGACATGAATACCCATGGAGTCCATCAATTTTACAGAGCACATAATGAGCGCATCACACTTCTTTCAGGCAGGCCAGAAGCATTGCATACTTTTAGACTGTCCAACATTTCCCATTCTGAGATCCAGTTTTCCATTGCTTATCTTTAAACCTCCAACTATTTGTTTTAAAATTTCCTGTTCTGTGTGCCTAAGCTGATTTTTTAATATGTTGTTTTTGAAAGAAATAGTTCAGTGAAAACAGTGCAGTTGTCTGCTAGAGGCTAGAAAAAAACCCAAATGTTTATCTGTATTTTTGTCTTTAGATAGGAGGGCAATAAGGGATCCTGGGTGGACTGGCAGGTGAGAGGGAAATGTGGGAAGCTGGAACCAGTGAGTAGTGAGGAAGGTGGAGATGGGGCTCTTGGGATTCTCTAACCTGATCTGCGGAAGTGTGGAGTGTCAGGGGTTTTTTTGGAAGGTAAAGGGTGCTACTTTTTGAGTAAAATGTCATCTTGTGCAAAGTCCTCGGAAAAGTCAGTGGTGGATGTTTTTGACCTTAACCTCTCTATGCCCTTGGCCTACCACCTGTTCCGGATGGCCAATTTGACAAAGTATTTAAATTCAGTTAATGCTTGCAGAATACTTGGTACTCTTGTGAAAGTACCTTAGAAAAATTTGTAAGAAACTTACTCCTTTGTTTTCAGAATCAAGTTTGAGTAGTGCAGGGCTCTGCTCGTGTATTTTGTTTTAAGAGCTGTTCGATAAAGCTTGTGAATAATTTTGGGAGCAGAGACCAGGACCAGAGTCTGATACAAAAAGAGACCTCACACTTTTTTTTTTGTCCCTATTCTGTTGCGTATACCTTCTCAAAAGGATTACTTATGATGTAGTCAGCCAGAAGGAGCAGTCCTGCTTTCCCATTTGTCTCTCCCCCATGCCTCTACTTCCTATTGCATGGTTCTGAATCTTTCTTTACACTGACTACGATGCATGTATACATGATATAAATTTTAGTTAGGTTTGTTTTCTGCCCAGTTAGTAAGTGAAATTGCTCACGCTGAGGTTAGATACAACCATTTCTGAACAGGGACTGTGGATCTGGGAGCAGAGGGTTTACAGTTTGCAGGGTTGATAAATTGCTTTAGACCACTTTCTCTAACCGCATTGTATCTCAGATGGTAGAGCCTTGAGTCAAGTATCCAGAGGCTGTTTCCTCTGGGCTGGCTCTAGGCAGCATCTACTAATCCTGCCTCGTTTAATGACCCATGGGGTGGGTATTGCTTGGGACTCTCAGAATTGTTCCTAACTCACTGTGCCGTAAAACACTGTCCTGAGGCCACACTCCGTGCTTTTTTGCGTCACAGCATCTACACTGCATGCTTAAACAGGTGGCCCAAAGATGGCTCTGCGTGGAATTAAGACTGTTTCATAATCATATGTAAAGTTAAGGTTGACCTGGCAACTTCGTAATTCTGCCCCTTCAAAATGCTACTTCATAATTCTGTGTGCTGCTTCGTTTTGAAAATTTAATGATATGCTTATGCAGGATCTTGTGTGGGGCAATTAACTGTAAAAAGTGGCTTTTATAGCATCATAGTGACTTTAACTTTGTCATGAAATAATCACATTTTCTCAAAATGCATCTGAAATATGATGTAAAGCTTTTTTCTGGAAAATCAGCTTTCATCTTGCATATGTTACAAATTGTTTTGATCAGGTATGGGTTATATCTGTCAGTTAAGCTATACACACAATCTGTACTCCCTACGAACATCAATTATTCATTACTTCTAAATCCAAATAGTAAAAAGGGGCATTTTTTTCTGTTTGATAATAGTTATTGGAATAAATGAAAATAGTAAGTGAATCTTAAAGTATCTCAGAATCAAAGATGACACAGGGGAAAAAAAAATTAAGTCGGATGAAATAAAAGAATTAAAAGAACTGATACCAAACACTTAGGGACGGTGTTGATGGCATGCGGGCACCTTTTGTAATCAGGGCAGATACAGTCTCTGCTTGTGTGAAGTTGATTTATCTTGAAGCAGACGTCTAAAGGTGGGTGAAACAAAGCCTAGTGATACGTGTTGAGTTTTTCAGCCTTGTTGACTCTGAAACCAAGGAAAAGTCATGCTGTTGCTGGAGAAGTCTGTGAAAACAGTTGAAGCTGGTGCCCTTCTCAGCTACACAGGGTGCATTGAATTGTTGCAACCAGGCTTTGGGGTACAGCTAAGTCCTATGATGGTTAAATCATCAAATCTTTTGGGAGTGAGCCTCCAGTTTTAGGCACAGGTGAGATTCTTTCTGTGTTCTGATGGCTAAGGAAGGCAATCTGACACCTCTTTAGATTTGACATCTCTCACCTTCACGCTTTAAACTCGGTCACTTATAGCAGAGGAATTTCTAAATTGGACTACGGTTTGTTCAGTTGATCTGTAGGCTGTTGACAGCAGATTTTTCTGCTGTGGATTTTGTCCAGTTGACAACTTTGAACTGTTGATACAAGATTCGCTTACTGTCACTTTCTCATAGTACTGTGTATTTCTGTTTTTATTTCTACCACCTTGTGTGTTTTGAGGATAGGAAGTACTATGCTAGGAACCTGCTATAGTGCAAAAAATTGCAATTCAGACACAGCAAGCCTTGTCTCCAAGTTACTTGTATTTTTCCACGTTATCAGTGCAAAAAACTCCAGACTCCTGGGGTCTTTTGTGACTGGTTAATTTGTGAATGAAAAGTACGTAGCTGATTTTTTTTGTTGTTGTTTTTAAACTAACAGCTAGTGGCTGCTAGATCAGTGTGTCGCTCTCATGCATACATCTTCTAAAGCCCCCTGTAGCTGGTCTGGATGCAGCTGTAGAGACGACAGGTTCTTTGGACTACGTTTCCTCTGGAAGTCTGTAAGAGGAGTAGCAGTCTGTAAGCAGGGTGAGAGTTCAACTGAAGATGAAGAAAGTACACTTGCCACAGTTGATATAAAATAAATCACGTTCTGACATGCTGCTATATGAGATGTGCAGGAGTCCCAGTACAGTGGAGCCCTGTGGGCTCTTTAGGCATTGCATTAATGTTTACAAAAAACTGTCAGAGTGAGAAAAGCAAAACTTATTCCAAAACTGTTGCATACTTCTTGTTCAAATCTCCTTTCATAAAGAACTGCATTCCACAGCCCAGGTTGTGGGACCATGGCCTGATGATTGAGAAGCAATAGGAGAGAAAATAAGGTTGGGCGTTTTGATACAGATTTATGAAGACATTAAAAAAATTCCTTTTGTGAATGTTATGTGGGGGTCTCTCTCCTTCGGCAAACAGCCTAATTAACTGCACAAGAACAAATCTATGATAATAAGAGCATCCTTTTGGAGATGCTGTTTCTCTGTCTGTGGTCCAGTCACATTAAGTGATGCTTTGGGCCTTCCAGTCACATTAAGTGACTTTGGGCCTTCTACAGGAAACCGAGAAAAGGACATCAGAGGCACATGTCCAATAAAAGCTTTCTGTTCATGAGGCTTAGTGAGACCTCATTTCAAATGCAGTACCTTGATAAAAGCAAGCCCTACTAGCTAGAAATTGGATATTGTTTTGTGTTACTAAGCTTAGAAAGTAAACTGGCAGAATAGCTAGGACTTTCAAAGTCAAGCAGGGAAAGCAGGCCATGGGACTAGGTGTTTGTTCATTTTGTGGAGTAAGAACTGGATTTAGGCCTTGGTTCAGCACCATTGTCATGGCAGGAAAGGCAGAATGCACTTTTAACAAGCCTAGACACAGTCTGAGCAAGAGTTCGAAGTCTACTTGCTCAAGGTCGTGCAGAGAAAGAGTAGACTGTTGTCCACTGAGACTTCCTTTGCCTTGTGAGAATCATGGGGAAAGTGAATGAAGAGAACGATGCATTTTGGTGCCTTTATGAAACTGCTTTCTGAAGAACTGCTTTAGAATGCCTGAGCTTATTATCCAAGATCACCCTTATGTGCTTGCTTGGCATTAAAGAAACTAGATGATTTGCTTTTTCCAAGAAAGAAGGAAAAATTGATGGCTTTTGAAAATTACAGCCTTTAGTCTAGAGTGGGAACTAATGCTGATCTCCTGCTTCATCACCTCAGAAGGAGGGACCTCAAACCGCTAGCACCATACGCGCACGGGCCTTGGCTGAGAGCATGTGGTTTAACTCTGGCTGAGTCTGACTGATGCAAGTCTGCACCTCAGGTTTCAGCGCTGAAGCACATAAAGTAAGAACTATTGGGGAAGATGGTATATTTAGCCACTTCTGCAGTGCATCTAATTTTAGCACTCTTGGTAGTGGTGGTGGGTGCTTCGTTTCCCATATTACCCCTGGCCTATTACAAGCCAAGGACAGATTGTCTGTCATGTAGCCAGCAGGGAAATAGACTCTGTTGTAGATCATGTTTCTCAATTAAAGTATTACAAGAAGGCAGAAGATCCTGGTGATACTGAAAGATACTTTGAATATCAGTTAAAAAAGGGAGGTTTGGCTTCAGGAATGAGATAAAATCTCTAGATGTTGTCCTTGTGAAGAGAGAGAAGACATACTATGTTGAAGCCATTTGCCATTTTTTGCCTGTAAAAATCAAAATCGAGAAAGCAACGTGCTGGTCTTGACGTGGTCTCCTACAGAGTCCCTGTGCCCCTTCTGGAAAGGGCAACATCTGCTTAGAAGTTGACCAGGATGATGATCAAGGAGAGTTCTCTGCGGAGGGACCCAGACTTAGGAGGGGAGCTAGCTTTCCTTGCGAAGGGCTGTGACTTTGTTCTTCCATCTCGATTCAAGAGGAGGCTGAAGTCATTCCAGCAGGCCCAGGTTTGAACACTTGGCGTTTCTTTTTCTTTTTCTGTTGCTTTGTACTTTTTATTGGATCAGAGAATCAAACTGTGTCCCCTCTAGGCGTGTCTATTTGCAGAAAGTTATTTGCAGCTAGATACCAACAGGTTTAAAAATAAACTTTCCAGGCTTAGATTGCAGAGTTAAAATGTCTTTGTAAACAAGGGGAAAAAATTAACAGCAAGGGCAGTGATTTAATAAGGAAAGGCATTGTAAGACTATTAAATCTTTTCTGTGTTTTTGGTAAGAAAAAGCCTGTTTGCGTGTGTGATTGCTCTGAATGTCTCTTGTTGCGTGGGGAACAACCACAACATTCTGCTGTATTTAGTGGGTTGTGCTCTCCACTGTGCAAAATAGTGCACAGAGCAGCCTACCTCGCTTTGGCTTTTGTGATTTTATCATCACAAGGTGCCTCTTTATGCTGTTTCCTCCTGTCTCTGGGCTGTGGCTGAAGGAGATAACAGAATCATTTAGGTTGGAAAAGACCTTTAAGATCATGGAGATACAGCCAAAGAAATGGAAATTGTACCACAGCTATATTTCTTGGTAAATCCCAGCTGCTGTACTCGCTTTCTGAGACAACTGGCAAAAGATTGGAGTAGTTTGTTAGGACACCAAATGGACATGTAGCCACCCCAGATTTACAGGGGGTCACAATATGCTGAAATCAGCCCATCTTGAGCTTCATCTATATTTAAATAATCAGTGACCCAGTGAGGAAGTTAAAAAGTTGAAATTGTGAGCAGTGCAGCTGTTTCCTAAGAAACAGCTGTTAAAATTGCTCCAGAGTATATTGTAGCGCATTTTGTTTTCATGGTTTCTGGTGGCAGGTTAAAGTACGTATACGAGGTTAATCTCTGGAACATGTTTTTTCACTCCCTAGAGGAGAATTGCATGAAGTAATAACGTGTAGTAATAGCTTGGGTGGGGACCACGAGCAATTTAGAAGAGACTAACAAGAACCATGCAGCACAGCTAAGTTTCCTCTCCAGAGTTAGTCTGATCACCTAAGGACATAATCAGGGTATGGTCTGTGGGGAGAGTTACGATCTCCTAGTAGGCCAACTGGAAAAATTGACAAGCCTGTGGTACATGAGCACTCCGCCTGGTCTGAAGGAGGAGCAGCGACCTTCACCGTTGAGTGTGGCGAGAATAACTGCTCTGGGGCTGCAGGTCCAAGGCAAGTGAACTAATGCAGTGGGCAATTGCAGCTGAAAGAAGGATGGTTTTACTTCCTCTGCTCTTGCTTCTAGTACTTGTTCCCTCTTGCTGTCTCCTCACCATGCATCACCCCTGTCTTGCGCTGAGCCCCATGGGCGATTCTGTGAGCTGGCTTAACTCATAACGTGGTAGAATATCAGCCAGCAACAAAGCAAACTGTGTTTTCTGCCTTTCCAAGTGGGTTAAATCGATTTACAAAGGGGTCTGGCAAGCTCTGGAGCTGGCACTTAGTACGCAGTGGCAATGTGCAGTTTGGGGATGGAGGACAGAGATGGGAGTTTTCCTACCTGGCAGCAGTAAGATGTTGATTTTTGTGCCTTGTAGGGCTGTACCTTGTGGCTTAGGTGCATTAGTGTGAGATGACCTGAGAGTAGAGGCAGTTGGGCTCACTTAAGTACAGAAGTGCTAGCAGGAAGAAAGGTAATAGGAAGAAAGAAAATACTTAAAAAAAAAAAAAAAAAAAAAAAAAA
>Ga0065711_1035118_pt1 | contig 22782 bp, 23 predicted proteins | sample Hoacrofraction12_FD_59098 | JGI IMG/M metagenome (GOLD analysis project Ga0065711, IMG submission 59098) | Hoatzin crop microbial communities from Cojedes, Venezuela - Epithelial fraction 12 v2 (version 2) | ecosystem: Host-associated > Birds > Digestive system > Esophagus > Crop | place... | reverse complement strand
CCGCCCTGCTGCGGCGGGGAGGTTTGCCGTGAGGCCTTTGGGTCGGGCCGTGCTGTAAGCCGGCGAGTGTCGGGGTCTGCTGGCCAGGCGGTGGGCACGCTGCTCCGTCCCCTGCCCGCCCGTCCTGGCGTTCGCCTTGCTGGCAGCCCCGCGAGCAAGCGTCGCCCGCCCAGCTGGGCAGGGAACTAAGGCGCCAAAAAATAAAGGCATCCTTTTGGGAAAGGAAGTGTTCGGCCACCAAAACATCCGCTATGGGTGCGTGACGGGATTTTTCAGGCGGGCTCGGGTACTTTTGAAAACTTGTGCTACTTGTACGGGCCCACGACATGCTGGCCCCGAACAGCAGTTACGCAGAAGAGCCGGGAGCTGTTCTAACACCGGTAACGCATCCCACCCGTCCGTCCGTCTGTCCAGCAGAAGGCCTCTGCTCGCGGAAAAGTTTCATCACTGCCAGCAGCAGCTCAGTGTTCCCCAAGCGGCTGTTCCTGACGGTGTCACTGAGCTTGGCCAGCTGGACAGGCCCGGCCAGACGCCTCCGTTTTGGTTTGTGCTGTGGGTCAGGTCACTAGGGATGAGCCCAAAGCGATTTCATAAAGCGTACCGAAAGTTAAGGTCGGGTATTTCCCAAAAGCGTGTATGTGCCTCGCATTTTGATGCCTGTTCCTCTGCAGCTTGGAATAATAGTTTAAATCTTTCTCACCTTCTGACGTACGAGCAGAGGTGGCGTTTAACTACAGGAAAGTGATGATTGGGTAATGGTTTGGACAGAACTTTGGAAAAATACGAGCACAAAAGAGTTAGAGGCAGCAAATGCAGGTATTCTGCCTAATGCCCTCAGCTACCATTAAGAAACATGAAAATCTAATTGTACTGAATGGATATGTACATCTTCATTGCTGATTATGACACGGAAGAAAATTACTATATGATTGGCATCATAATGGCCAATGTTGAAATGTGATGACACGCCAATATGATGTACATCTCCATTAGGAATGATAAATCAAAGGTTATTCATTTGTGCTTGATTTATGCCTGGGAAATGCTGCCAAGGGAAATCTTGATTTTAATCTCTCAAGTCATTAAAAAAAAGCCACGAGTGCCCTCTTCTGGCAACAAATGAGAACTGTAGGCCCTGCAGTACTTTGCCCTGTTGATTTTTCTTCCTGTGTATAGCTTAAATTTTTAGTCTTTCATTATCGCTTTCACCACCACCATGGTCTGTGATATTTTTAGTAGTATAATTCATTGTTCTTGTATTTTATCCTCTGTTTCAGAAGTAGACTGGATAACATTTAATCCAGAGAAATCTCCCTTCTCACAACCAGAGGCCTTAATCTTGCTGGTAATCTTATCCCAGGAATACAGCAGAAAACTGCACAAGGTCTATGCAGTTTATTACTGAGCACAGAGGAAAGGATCTGTATTTTCTCAGTTACATGAAAGACACAGCCTCACGGGTATATTGAATAGGATCTAGACCACACAAGAAAAGAATGGTTAGTGGGACTGCACTTAAATTCTTTGCTGAATTGTTGGCTTATCCTAGGCAGCTACTCTATAGATGCCTGTATTAAATAGCTGCAGAGAGAAGAGCAGAACAGGAGATAAAAGGGAGAAAATGCCTCGACAACTTGCTTACTACTATTCTCTGTGCCCCCAAGTGCTCTACCTACCTTGTTTTCCTTGTGGACAACATACCATGCTGTCTGTCACTCATGACTGTACTGGAGCATCAGCTCTGACCTCTGTTACGTACAGGTAAAGCCTCAACCTTTCAGGTGCTTATACAACTCCACCCCCAATTCTTAAACCTTCCAGCTTTTAAGATGCACCCTTTCCCACTCTTCCACGCAGCCAGAATTCTTGCTTAAGTTTTCGTTGTTTAACAGCTCAGTTGCTGCAATGTCCTTTCCTCTGGCCTTGACACATGCAGGCTTGCCTTTGCCCTAATCATATGGCATGTGGCTGCTGTTGCTTCAAAGATCATTTTCCTAGCCTGTCTCTTTGAACATGTCACTCCTCCCTTGGCATCTCTGCGCTACCTCCCCCCTCCCCTATCTCGCATCAACATAAGCTGCCTATCTTCATTTTCAGGGCCCCCTGGAACTGTACCTATCATCTCTCATTGTCAGGAGGCAGCAACTGGGAACAGAGCAGCTCAGTAACTGCCCTGCCTGAACAGACTTCCAGCTCTGCCGTGTTTGGTCCTTATATACCTGTTTAGAGCAGGATATGGGTCAACAGAATTGATCAGGAGCAAAAAAAGGGGGTCACTGTTAAAGGTAGTCAGGAATGCAGGCAGCTGCAACGTTTAATTACTGTTAAAAGCTTAAAATGGACAATGTCCTTTTGTTCAGAGTCGCCATCCTCTTGTGCTCATCTGAAAGCAAGCCCTCACTCGTTTTCTCCTCTGTGGTCTCTCTCATCCTTGGAAGGGCACCCTGCATAAACACCCTCATATTCATATTGGTAGCACTCTAGAAGCTCTCCTTTGCCATGATGTCTACAAAAGCTTTGACAACCCTTTGACTGCTAGTGAGGTAATACTGCTGCCAGCCACACTGAGCATTCTCGTTTCCTTTATTCTCCCTCTGTTTGTATCCCTCTGTGGTCTCTTGTCCTCTATTTAGTGTGTAATCACTTTGGGACAGGGCCATCATTTTGTTCTATGTTTACACAGTGCTTCAGACAATATTTGTTGTTAGGGTTTCTGCATGGTCTAATAATACAGACAATAAATAAAAACAGTAGCAGCCCGTGGCAGGTGCTCTCTTCTTGCATAGGCCTCATTGATTTCAGGCTGTGGGCTGAGCAAATTGCATGAATTCAGCTTGGGTCTTGTGGGTAACTGAGCAAAGGGCAAGAAACAGAAGAGCAGTGCTGTGTGTGCCATTCTAAATGTTGGCCAAAACACCTTTAATCAAAATCCCTCCCCTACTCCTTTTTTTCCCTTTTTTTCTTGTTGTTTTTGTCAAGCAATGTAGAGGAGTTCCAGGGGCAACCTTTTAGCTTCATGTCATTTTCTTCCAGAAAAGGACAGGGGGGAAAGAAGGCAAAAATTCATGGGCTTTTGTTTCTTTCTGAAAAATACAACACAAGGGCTATAAACAGCAGGAGGAAGAAAAAATCCAGACATTTGAAGATCCTTAGACCTCACCTCTTGCCCTTTGTACTTGGTAGAAAACAACTTTAAAAGCCTAATCCTCGTCTATTTTCTTCACCAGCAGTAAAGAGAGTCTTTGCCTTATTTTCCTAATCTGTAAATTGAGCATCTCTTGCTTTAACTAACACAGGGGCTGTAACTTTTTTTGTAAGTCCTTTGAAGATATACATATATCCCTTTGAAGGGATACGTCATGAATTGTTATTATTCTGTGATAACTTGAGTTTCATTTTATTAACAAAATGGGTCTAAAGCTTATTTGATTCTACTGCCTGCACTGACCAACCTCCAACGATGCCCGCTGTTTGCTAGCGAGAAAGGAGATATGGCTGTATCGCAAAACACTCAGAAGGGATTCTCTGTGGCTCTGAATTGCGGAGTTATCCGTAGAGAGCTCTCTTTAGGCTGGCATAACTCATAAAGTGAGCAATCTTTGGGATCAGATCAGAATCCAAATTACGCAAAAGTGAGTTAAAGTACCTTGGCAATACCAATACAACACAGAACCTCGGCCTGTGTGGTTTGTGCTACTAGCCAGGAGCAGACGGAAGGGAATTACTGGAAGTAATAAAGCCGGATGCAGTGTTACAAATTCTGTATCAAAGTACTGGACAAATAGGATAAGTACCAAATGGGATATAAAGTAATTGTATGAAAACCACAGAAAGTTGAACTTTCAGCCTGAGCCATGCTTATGGTGATAGTAGATCCCTGCAGTTTATTTAGTACCTTTTACTCTGAAAGCTCCCAAAACACTTTTGGAATAATAATTAAGAAAATGAAGACATTCTGTTGCGTTACAGAACGTAGTTACTGATAATATTGAAGTATAAACATACAATTATCACTTCTGTAAAAGCTAGATATAGTATCACTTGCTGAATCTAGTATCCCAAAGGGATTCTTAATAAAAGACAAAAAAGACCCCAAAAGAAGACCACGGGAAACAACCATCAAGAAGCATGAGAAACCAGGATGAGTAATGGTACAGATAGTGTGATGCAGTAGGCAGCTGTAACACAAGACACCGGAGTGTAAAGTTAGGCTCATCCTCAGTGAGAATGCTTTGCTCGTAGGTACCGATCCCCTGCACAGCCAGCAGTCCGAGGACGATTTCATCCTGAGAAACAGAATCCAAATTTCTAAAGACCTTAAAGCAATGCAGCCTCTGTCAACTACTCTGAGCTAAGGCTTAGGAGGATCATCAAGTTTATGTTGATTGCCAAAATGAGACCAGAAGTTACATTCCTGAAAGAACAGAAATGCATCAGAAAACAGAAAATACAGCAAAAAACAATTTCTATGAGAACTTCAGCATAACATTTAGATATAGCCTTGGTTTAAGTATGAGAAACAGTTGGCTTCCCCAAAGTCACCCTTTTAAATTCTTTTTCCTGTCATATGCCCATCTTTCCTCAGCTTTAAGCTGACCCTGGTATCTGTAAGCTGGCTCCTTTTCTGTCCTGATTATTGTCACTAGTGGGCAGAGTTAAGCATGGGTTTACAATTAAACTGTAATATGGCATTTTTGTTGATGTCATGGGGACCATCCCACAGTGACATTCAGTTCAGGAAATATAGAATGATATTTGTTGTGGCCTGAAAGTTTTTTTGGAGGGTTTGTTTGGGGTGGGTTTTTTTGTTTTTGTTTTTTTGGGTATTTTTTTTGTAACAGTACATCAGTTCTAGAAGTAGAAGAAAACGCAATAGGTGAAAAGCAAGGCAGTTAATAAGGCTGAAGAGGCATAAGAACATTGTAGTTAGATGGTACACTATGGGCCAAAGTGAAGGCATTTATTTATTGTCTCAATCAAATGGCAACATAAGCTTTTTCTTTTTTCCATTATGCTATTAGTCTTATAACATGGAAAACATTTTCTTTCCCTGTGGAACTCCTCCAAGTCAATCCACCCCCGTAAGGAAACCCAACCTTTAATACTTTGTAATAAATAAAACATCAGGAATAAAGATATACAACAACACATTATGACTAATATTACCAAAAAGCATGCACAGATCTGTTCAATAATGTCTCTTTGGAAAATTTCTCTACTGATGTATCTAAGCACTTAATCACTAATGGATTTTAGTCTCCCTTCACTCCAAAGATAGAAAAGTATATTACCCTGTTACGATTTGGAAGTGGATACTTAGTGACTTGCCCAGGGTCATAGGTAAATCTTCTGGTGGAAGAAGGGCTTGGAGTCAGGGTTTCTGTGTCCTGGTCCACTACCTTAAGCCATGTTTTTACCCATTAAGAGATCTGCATCATAACATTTAGGTAAGGGATGTGTGATCCATAATGTTCTCTGGCCTTTTTTAGTATCTCTGGTTCTTCTAGTTATGACTAATCAGGAAGAGTTTGCCATTAGCTTAGCCTTTAAAAGAAGCTGCTCTCCTGTGTGGTATACATTTGCCCTGACCTTAGGAGTTGTACACAGCCCTACAACAATTTGTATATTCGCAGCCCACCCCGCAAAGGAAATTGTCCTGGCAGGGTTCGGGGTCAAGGTTTGCAGTGCGTTTAAAAGCACTTTGCTGCATATGGCTTGGTTGGAAAAATCTATGCAAGCAAAGTGATAAAAAAACAATCAAATGAAAAAAACCTCCTCTGGCCAAGATGTAAAAGAGTGGATGGTGCTCAGTCGATTCTACACCCATCTTGAAGTTCTCTAACCCCTACCTAAGGGAGCACTTAAGCACTTTAGCCTTCAATGCACGAGCAATCACGTTGCCTCAGGGTGGGGGGCTGGGGATAATATTCATGTGCGTTGCCGGGTCAGGACCCTGACCCAGAGTCGGTGGATGTTTGATTCTTTTGAAAACCAGGCCATTTCTTTAAGCGCTTTACATGGATTTGGGAGTCTAATTTTAGGCAGTCATATTTTTAAAATCCAGGCCTAAACACACTCCCCATAGGACATGCAGTGTCCCTGATATTTGGGTCAGAATGCTCCCACCAGGGATAATTTCTTTAAACTACTGACTGGCAAAGAAAGAAACCAGCGTGAACAACCACCCCAGCAGCACCCTCCCCCCGCAAGCTTTTCCTACCCCCAAGGTTAGTTTGGGACCCTGGATACATTTTGAATGGCTGTTGATACAAAGTCATGCTCTTTTCCTTTTCATGTCACTTATTTAAAGAGGAATCTTGAAGCAGTTGTTTACTGCAGCAATGCTTAGAAAGAAAAAGAATAGCAAGTGTATTTTCAAATGCCCTTAGCAGCTTTCTTTTCGTTTTGCTCTCCAAGCCCCTGCTATTCAAGTTCTCTTCTCCTCAGAGCACTAACAGCTAAATTGTTCTATGCACCCAGCTCCCATTAGCAAAAGGAGTCATTCACATCATTCCCATGAACCCCTTTTACAGCATAGTCCTATATGACAAGATGTGCCTCAAAGAGAAAGGATGCTAGATAAATATTAACCACACAGTGTTCTCATTTTAACTTACATTTAAAATAGCACATGGATTTTAAAAATGCACAGTTGTATTATTTGGTATCAGTCATCTTTATCTTACCAGTTTAAGAAATTAGATATGCCAGAGCATAACAAATCTGCATTAGAAGTATGGGGTTTGCTGTTTTATGTTGGAGAAAAAAGAGGGGGTCTGACATTTGGATTTACCGTCATACTTCAATAGTCCACAAACCCTAATTTCTCAGCAATGAGTTCATGTCCTTTGCCTTACGTTGATTGCACTGAAATTTCCATCAATTATTCGAACTCTCAGTAGTCACAACTCATTTAATATCTCTTGCTCTGTGCAGACAATCTGAGGTCTGACTGTGCTTAGATTCGTATATGCACAGACAGCAGGATTTCTTTACGTGGCAGAGATTCCCTTGAGATCTTCCTACCCCCAAAAAAATGTTCAGCTTAATATGAATTAAAGTATGCATCTCACTAACTCTCATATTGGAAACATATAAATTTCATTGGTTACATGAAAATCAAGCTCAAAAGTATAATCAGAAATTCATATGCTCTCGTTATGTAGATTCAAACATACTGCATAGTATAAAGGAAATGGAAATATTTTCTGTTGGGTAATGTGGGAGGAGAGAAAAACATGTTTTTCCCTAATGTCAGACAATTAGTTTTTGATTTATATCTCAAAGCACATCAGTTGGTAAACCTTACAATTTCGTCTTAGCTAGTGTAGCTGTGGATGGCTTTACAGAAAACTCATAAAAATTTAAAACCTTTTTCTAAGTCTAGTAGACTTTTTCTTCTGTGTTATCAATGACAGCGAATTCTGTTGTCTGGATGTGGATTTCGTATTTTAAAAAAGATCCTCTTTTGGATGGGTTTTGCTTTTTTTATTAAATTAGCGGGCCTCTCATTCTTCATGGCTAACAGCAGTGATTGACAGTCACATGGATATTTTCTGTGTGACCATCAATACCAGTAACTAGAAAAACAAGCAAATAGTCCCAATTTCATAATATAAGGTAGAAATTTTATATCTTAAATACTTCAATCCACACTCAAATTGGCCATGCAGCCATGCTCGAGAGCTTGGATATAACTTTAAAACATAGCAACCTTAAAGGTGAAGTGCACCCCTGATAACTGAAATTCTCCAGGCAGTAGTTACCATTTACTCGTAATTTCGGACAATGCAAAACATAAAAGCTGCTGCTCCCAGAGTCGTTGCATATTATCACCATTCATCAAAACGTTGTCTTTCTGGTCAATGTCTTTTCTTCTCCAGTTTATATTATTTTCATATTCTTTTATCACCAACCTGGAGTCTGTGAGAATCTGCACAATAACAAACCAGCGAGTTTATGCAGCAAAGGACTGCAGCATGGACAAGAGAAAGATTTCAAGTACCGTGCTTCCAGGAGGTTTATTTAAACTATAACAAAATAATTAAAAATTGCTTGACCGTACCTTTTTAATTGGCTCCCTGAGAGAAGGGTTAATAGGAATTCTAATACCTGTGTAAAAAAAGACAGATAAAGAAAACACTGTAATGTAAAATAATTCAGATTGTCTCTGTGTAAATGAGGCAATAAATGCCTGCAACACAAAGCTCAGTCTGACTTCACAGCAGGGCCTGGTGCTTAATTGAAAGTCCTAACTAGACCCATTTATCAAAGAAATCACTCAGAGGGAAATTTCATTATCACAATTAATCTGTATTTTTTTAGAAAGTCTCAGCAAAGCACATTGAAAATTTCTTTGGGAAGAATTTTACAACGTTGTCACCAAAAAAGTCAAGCGCCAAAGTCCTCCCCCCTGAGAGGGAAAAAAAAAGCTGGCAGGCACAGGGCTGGGTGTGTGAGGAGCTGCTGGTAACGCCACTTAGGCACAGCTGAGAGTAATGAGCACCGGCACAGCAGGAGCTCAAATGGAAATATTTCTTCCTAAGTCACAAAATTGCTCCCTTTGCAAGCTGGAGAGAACACCTGGCATTTTCAGAGAGCTGCTCCATGACGTGCCCACAGACTCCACATCCTTGACTCAGTTTTCCTTGGCTCCACGGGACTCTGGCCACCGACCACCCCTCAGCTGCCCCCTGCGAGCCCCTGCTCACAGTCTGTCTCAGTGCACGCACAGAAAAGCCCAGAAGCACAACCTGGCCTCTACTCATTAAGTAGCATTTGATGCTTTGGTAAAGTAAGGAACCAGTGGCACATTCTGGTTTAAGCACTCATGTCAGGAGAAGATGCCTTCGGTAGAGTTGCCCATGCTTGCATCAGTGTGGAGTTTGCTCCATTGAGCAAAGCGCTATTCTGAAACCAGGGTATTTCCTCGAGTAATTGGCGATATTCAGCTCCGAGTTGGCTTTGCCTTAACAGTTGTACGAGTTGGGAAGGAAGGTAGCTGCAAGCTGCATTCCCACATAGCTTCTCACATTTGGTATTTCCAAAGAGGTTTTCAGTTGCTTGCTTTTCAAAGAGAAGGTACCATTTAACAGTCCAGTTAAATTTTCTTTCTTATGTCAAAAAACAGACCCTTCTTTTTATGCAGAGCTCTACCTCTATTTCCATGCCCCCTGTGTGAACCTGGGGTGCTGCAGAAGGCTACTTGTGGAGCACTTGTGGAGCAGATAACAAGTAGAGTTACATCTATGTGCATCGCATGGTACTTGACATGCCTACGTGAAGATGAAAAGAGAGCCCTGAGAAAATATGCAAGTCTGTGCCATGATAAAAATACCCTTCAGTCAATCAGTGAGCTGACAGCCGATAGGTTTTTAGGGCTTCTGGATACTAGCATGCAGCAAGTGACAGGCGGGAGTCTGCTCCTTCCCTTTGAGAGAGCGGAGCTCCAGCACTTGCATTGGAGGCAGGATGCAAGGCACTGGCGTTCTGGCACTCCCTTCAGTGAAGGGCAACAGTAGTCACTTGAAAGGACAGGGGAAAATGGTGCCACAGATTTTCTTTCGCTTTGTGTGGCTTGCACAGCCCCACACCTACTCATGTTTCCCCAGGCTTAACGGGAATCCATAAGACATACAAAGGAAGCGTAATGTTCCCTTTTATTCTTCAGAGTCAGAGAACATTAGAAATTGTGACCCATGTTAACACTTTTGTGCATGCCCTCTTTCCCTCTTCTTCAGTGGGAAAACTTGCAGCTTGGTCCTCTGATGTCACTGAAGTTGTTTACTGCCTTTTTTTTTTCTGTGCTTCCTACATTATTCAGGTTATACTAATCACTAGAGGGGAAGGAAACAACTCCAGAGCAGATTGAATTGCTGTTTAATTGGGCATCCTGTGAAATAAACATTGTGACTTGCAGAAGATTAAAATGTGAGTCAGAAGTCTTGTGAGTTTTCAAGTGTTAGGGAATGCGGTGAGGGAACCGGGCAAGAACAGCAAGGAGAGAGCAGCTAGGAGCAATGCTGAACAGAACAGCAATTGCTGGACATGGTTACTTGTTTTCACTAGGATCAGACTAAAGTTCCAGTGGACAAAATTGGGCAAAACAACTGACAATTCTTTATTTAAGAATAATTACATTTTCAAACAAATCTCCATTCGTATTCGTCTGCCTGCACTGAAGCTGTCGGTGAATGCCCCCTGGCAATATGCCCTTGTCCAGCTCAGCTAAATTCTTAGATTTTAAAGACGAATACTTAGAAGCACTTCTGAAGAGGGACTTCACTAACAGGTTGCGCATCTTCCATGCACTCTCTGTTTATGTTTGATACTTTGCAATAGTTCTGGTGAGTAGATTTGCTGGCAGAAACAAGTTGAAGACTCAGAAACAAAAACTATATTGTAGAATATTCATTAAAATATGAATCTCAAATGCACAATTGCAACCATTCACATGATCCTCACTTGATTTACCTGCCTAGACTTGATGCTGCATTTACGGACAGAGGTCTTCATCCAGCCACTTAACAAGCATCCTGTCAAGCTCCTACTTCACAAGCTTGCCTAAGTTCAGCTGTCCCTGGACTGCTTTCTCCTTTGCCTCCCTTCCGAGGCAAAGGAGAGGCTGGCTGTGGACAAAGATTTCATGGAGGTAGCGATCTGGCAGAAATTGTCCAGGCACCGGACCAGCACGTCTGTTCCGCATTGCACCTGAATAGCAACAGATGGAAACCAGCACTGGCTGATTCCTAACTGTGGCTGCACACTGGCCACCTGGGAATGGAAGGCTCCCCAGCCTATGACAATCCACCGAGCATTCTGGTCCTCAGGATATTTATTGTGGCTTGGAAATTGCAAAGGTTGTTGGTTTGCTGTTTACCACCAGGTGGCCTAACTATTCCACCGTTCATGAGGAACCAAGACTCCATTAGAGAATAGCAGCTGGAACTTTTTAAGCTTTACGTATTTTTCTTCCCAAGCCTCCACCTCCCCTCCTTCCTCCTCATTCAATTGATTAAAAGCCATCAGCGCTTCTCTGATTTCTCAATGCAATCCTTTTCTCTAAGCAATTAAGAAAACTTGTGCTTCCAGCGGTCCAGCCTTAGCTTTAGAGGCTGAGCTCAATCGTCTCTACTCACCTCTTAGTCCAAATGAACTTTTGCCATAACAACACAGGTAACTTGGACTTTTCCTTGTGCTTCAGTAACTAGAGGTTGATTCCTTTGTTTATTGCCTCTGATATATGTTTGGTAGCTGCTTTTGTGACCACCCAGGAGTTCTGTGCCAGCCACATAAGCTGGATTTAGAGCTGCTTTGTGTCGCTGGAGCATGGCAGAGCAGATTCAGTGGGCCAGAGGATCTGACTCAGCAAAGGGATTTTGATTTTTCAAACCATACAGAGCTTTGGACTTCAGCACTCCCCCACTCAGTAGTTTTGTGGTAGCCGTTTGGGAGCTGGCTGAGCTAACAGATCCTTGGGTTGAAAGAGAAGCTGGCATTACAGCTCTCTCCATTGAATGTCCTCCTGTTGTGGACTGACTTTGAGGCTTGAAGTGCATGGAGCTGGATGTACTGGTCTATAAATGGGAAGGAAGATACTCTTGGATGTTCATCTCAGGGGTTTGTTGCTGAGAAGGGTGAGGAGAGCTCTAGCTGATGTCACAGCTGTATGCACTAAGAATAACTACATCGATGCCAATGGTATTACACTGAAATAGAGGTATTGGGAGGCTACTGAATGAATTCTTATGAGTAGGAAGCATGATTTCAGGAGAAGATGAGTTATTTCATATGCTGCAAGACTGCTGGCTTAGTTTTGTATTTTCTACTATTTACATAATGCCTGAAAGCTTTTGGAAGGTACCTTCAAAACAAGTCTCAGTAACTGAAGTGATTAACTAAGATTATTTGGATAAAACATCCATGATTCATTTGTTTACCTGTCTTTGTAATTATGCATTTCAGTTTTGATGTGAGCAAAGACAAGTTACAATGATGGCAGGCAGGAACGTCACATCAAAACCCAGCAGCAGAAGCTTCTTCCCAGGATAATTTCAGATCAGCTCTGAGACTGATGCCTGAGAATCCCAAATCAAAGTTATGCAGTTTCTGAATGCCCCCCATCATAACACAATTGTAACACAAGCGATGACTCCATCGGGCAGATTTTCCTAAAGGATGGGGTGATTGAACTTTTAAAAATACCAGTCATTTGGAGAAAATTTCAGGAGTCTTTACATTACTTTAGTAAATGGATTAGTTATAAATAATAAATACCTGGAAACGAGTAGAGATTTTCAGTTGCATCACAAAAATGTCACTGGATATTTCAGCTACTTTAACCTAGCCTTGGGCAGAGAAGAGTCCAATTCTGATCATTTGCAGGATAAGCAATCAAATTCAGGGTAACAAGGCTTTAGCCAAGGTGTTACTCTGGATTTACACCTCTGCAGATAGAATCAGATGCTATCGCCTAGTCTATGTATCCTCTGAGAATAGAATTAATTTTGAATTCTCGTGTCATCTGCTTGCTTGTGCACTTATTTGCTAACTGTCTGACTGAGTGAGCTATTCTGGGTCAGTATGATTTAGGCATCCTTTATTAAAAGGTTCCAATTCAGTACATTTTTTAATCAAGACTAAATTGAAGTCAGGTTCCAGGTACATATAAATATAATATATATTTAGTGAATACATTGCAAATCCCCAAGTCTAATTTTGAATGTAACTATAATAAAACAAAAAAATATGAAGGTTCCTTTATCTTACAGAAGAGTGTTAAAATATTGGCACTTCTTAAAGGCAAGTTAATACCTATTTTCATATTTTTAAAATCACATTAGCTAAAAGCTTGTTAAGAAATAAATAGTCCAGAGGATAATTGAGACTTAGCTGGCTTAAGCATTAATGAATCAAAATCAGATGCCAGATCATTAATTAATTCTACAAATTATAATGTTGCCATTACTGGCAAATACTATCAGAACTAATACCAAGGAGCAAATTAAACTGCATAGTTTTCCTTCTTATTACACAACTTTTGTCAAAAATAGAAATGCAGTGGTTATTTTTGGTTGATTATATACAGTGCCTATATTTTTAAAACTTTTGGATTATTCTTAATTTTTAAAAACATTTCAATTTCTTTAACATGCTGTTTATAGAATGTGCCCATCATAGACTATAAGGATATTTCCATCAGTGCTGTAACCCATGGAAAGTAAAATGTAGCGAAAGTGACAGAAAAGTCAATTCAACACTTCCGAAGCCTCACAGAAATTCACACCCCTTCAAATCAGCCTCTTTGGCAAAAGACAGAATAAGAGACGGGTCTTGCAATGTGGCCTGAAGTGCAAGCATCTCAGGCTCTGTCAGACCAACACAGAAAATGAATTAGAAGGGAAGTGAGAGAGGGAAAAGAGAAGGTCAGCTGGACATATCTAGCCACCACTTCTCATCCCACAACAAGCAGGAAACTTCAATATATTTAGAAGGTGGCAAGCTTTAAAAAATCTTTGAGAGTGGAGAACCAATCTGGGGAATGGAGCTGTGACAGGATACCACAGAGGCCAGAACCTTATGAGGAGTAAAATACTCAAACAGTGTTCAAGTGATGTCACATGAGATGATATAACAAGATGATATGATATCAGTTTATTCAGAATAAAACTTTAGGGCCAAAATGACAGAGTTTTTGCACCTGCCTGAAAACTCACAGTATTTGAATTCTGTGTCTAATGTGGTACATCTTTTCCTCTTTTCCCATCATGTGACAGATGCCAAAACTAACTAGGATCTAGAACATGCAGGGTCTTCTAGAGCATATCCAAAATGCTTTAATTAAGCCTGGAGGCCAATCAAAAGCCAGTGCGCTGCAGCACTGGCATAATAGTTTGCTCACACATCAATAAGTAAGTGGCTAGGTGTGATCTCCTTTAGCTGCAATTGAGTTGTCCTGAAGGATCCAGCAAAGACTGTCAAGTCTGATGCCCATAAGAGAAAGCTGTGGAAGAATGTTGCAACTTTTCCTCCATATTGATTACTATTTTCATTCCATTTCCTTCCTCTTTTTAACTGAAAAAAAGGAAGTCTGGATGGATTTTTTTTTTTTTTTTCTTGGAATAACACTAAGACATTCTGCAATAAAAATGTTCTTGTGGTTTCCCAAAACCAAATGCAGCTCAGTTTCCAGTAGGAATCAGAGACTTGTGAATCTTGTTACCATGAGCTACATTTCAGCTGAAGAACAATAAGGTGTCACCTTATTTCAGCCCTCCATATCTGTCCACCATCAATGGCAGACAAATCTTCTTTGCCAAAACAAACATGTAACATAGATCAGAGAGCGCTAGCACCATGCCAACAGTCTGTTTTGATGGCTTCATATATATGATGAATAGATGAATTCTTGGTAATTTGTCACCCTTTGGAATCTCTGAACTACCTAAAGGTGCTGACCTTTGCCATGCAATAAAAATGAAACTGACAATAGGCAACACTATAGATAATAATGCGTTCTAATATATCTACATTATCTACCCCTATACTAAATTCATGGACCTTTTCCATGTCTGGAGATGACAGATAATACCAAAGTTGTTTTATTACAACTTTTGGCCTTCTGCCAAAATTAGAGTATCTAAAAATAGACCAGTGATTACGATCTGCCTCTGAAGTCGCTGTCTTGAACACAAGTCGAGAAGCAGCTGACGGCAGCCATCAGTGGATGCCTAGGAAGCATGACAGCAGGACAAGCATGAAGGGATGCTCCCTTCCAAGGACTTTTCCCACCTGAATCTATTCACAACTGAACAACTTCTTGAGATATTTAAAAGTCCTTGAAGAATTTTTCTTGTATGAATTTGTCCAGTCATTCATTTTGTTAAGCCTATATTGAGTAACAAATTTAGCCAGAACAGGTCACTCTTCTAGTTTTAGCCTCACATCGGCTAGCTAGCCTGCTAGATTGGTGGAAAGATGGCATTTTTTTTGTAATGACTCAGAGGTGGAAAGGACTCTCTTTATACGGTTGGATGGCCAAGTTCATGGTGAAATAGCTGCTATAATTCTGCTGGGATTTCATATTATCAGTAATGATTTGCTAGGGCACTTGAAGCCTGCAATGCTATCCCTTAAAAGGATTTAAAATCTAAACACATTAAAAAAACTCTGCATTCGCTCTACGTGGCTTACGTTCCTGTTTTCTGACACTACAGTCCTAATTCTTTTGACACTCTGAAATCTGTCACTGTTGGAAATTATTAATGCCATCATCATCAAGGAAAACTACAAGTCCAAACAAGGAACTTTTACAACTGTGGTGTGAAAGCAGGGAGTATACAGCTGCTATAGAAACATCTTCTGCATGAAACTGTCTTGCTCTTTAGGTTTTGTTTTCCTCCTTTTCTATCCATGGAGATTAATTAATTGCAGTAATTAACAATTGGACCAAATCTACACCGGCTAAAAGAAACTTTTTTCCAGATGGACTCTGCCATGTAATGACAGACAGTTGATAGTGACTTTTTCAAAGAGCGTTCAGTGGTAGATCACAGTTGTGGCAGTTTGTGAAGAAGGAAAAAAAACTTTCATTCATGCAAGTGAGACATCTGGTGACAAATACCTAACAATATCCGGTAACTGACACCAAAATAGATGGGGTTTTGTCCATTAGTTACTGTCGTACAAACTTTCAGCCAATTCATTGAGATAATTTGACAGAATTGATTTTTGTATATGGTTTTATTGGGTAGGGAAACACCCACTGATGCTTATATGGTCCCATTGATGGTCCTGTCACACAGTGCTGTAGAATCAACAGCCATCCAAAAACTGGATGCCCTGGAAAAAGCATTAGATGGGGCATAATGTTTATAAAGAATAGTTATTCAAATATAATGTCCCAAACAGACTCCATTATTTCCATATGCACATGCCTTTTTTATCTTGGATTTTGTCACCTTGGACACTTTTATCACTGAATGAAAGCAACTGTGCGCCAGTTGAATTAAGGTGCCATAATTATGATAACTGTAGCAGTGCAAGGAAAAACTTTCTATGCAGCCACGCTGTCACCTGTCCCTGAGGCTGTATCTCCCATCTTTCATGGAGAGGCTACGGTGTACAATGCTGGTGAATTTGCCGCAGCCCTGGCATTTTAGATGCTCCTGTTTTTATACCCATATGTCCCTAATCCAGTTTGCACTGTGTCATGTTTAAATTACAAGTTCATTAGTACACACCTTCAGTGAGCTAGCATGCACTCTTCCTGCTCCACTGTCATTTACACTGAGGGATGTCAAAGAGAAAGAAAAAGGCGGCAAAATATAATCAAAGAGCTTTTTAGATTAACAATTTGGGAATATTATAAATCATAGTCGAAGCAAGGTGGGTTTATCTGATACTTTGTTTGTTTGTGAAGCTGTCCTAGAAGATGTAACACATGGGGGGAAATTCTGCCCTTACTAAAGTTAATGGGGAAAAATTCAGCAGTTGCAAAAGGGGCAGGATTTTTCTGACTGTGTATTGCCGTGTTCCCACCCTTCCTCCTCTGCCTCCTTTCCAGCGCAGATACAGTAGACAAAGAACAGTGCCTCTGTTATTTCAGCTGTCATTTCAAAGGAAGAAGGCTGACTTAATTCCCTATCACTGGGTCACTTAATTGCTTGGCGATCTTAAAGGATAACAATTTTTATTGTTCAATTTAATTAGACATCATCTAGAATAAAATAATTTGAATTTTCTCACAACACAGTCTATCTCTTGGATAAAGAATAAAAGCTTATTTCAATGGGAAATCATGGCTTGAATCACATCTGGAAAAACCCTAGCACCTCAAGTCACTGAAATAAAACTTCTTTGTGTAGTCAAATGCAAAACCTGATCTGATTTCTGTAAGAGAGTGATATTAAGTGGTTTTTAGCTATGTTGGTTTCTGGAAAAAAGGTTAAGCTCCCAGCTAGAGAGTGTAAAGAGGGCCTGAGAAAATTGAAAAATAGATTATGTTAATTGATTGTGGGTAAAGATGAAAGCTGTTTCTAGGATCTACCATTTCTTTAGGATACTGCAGACCCTTACATCTTCAACAGACACTGTAACCACTGTACAGCAAAAATGTAAGGTCTGCCATTTAAAAAGTCATTTCCAGGGAGCGAGGGGGAATGTCTGACCTGTTTACAGAAATGGAGCAGATTGACAGCTTGCCCATGCTGGTACAGAAGGATGCCAAGCTCAGCAGCAGATTGCTTTTTTCCTTAAGATCACACAGAAACCTGAAGTTCACCATCTAACAGTTTGGAAGGGGATGGAATTTTGTAGCACCTATCTGGCAAAAAATCTGCTGCTCAGCTGACTCTTCCTGTGGGTATGTGTGTGATGACTAACGGGTCTAAAAGAGACAAAGAGGTGGAGCAGAAAGCCACTCAAAGGGAATTTGTTTTTACTTCAATAAGTTTACAAAACCAGTAATTGCTGGCAGGGGCTCAGAAACTGCATGCCGTGTGGAAAGATGCAGTGATTCTGCACTTGGCCAAAGTAGCATTTTTCCTAAAGTTCTTCTGCAGCATGCAAAACGTGTTAATTTTTCGAAAGGTGGTGGAGCTGATGGGATGGAGTCTAGCTAGCTTTCTCCTTTGTTGAAGGCCAGCATTTTGCCCAATGAATACACTGAAGCAGTATCAGCATAATGCTGCTTAATTTTACTTTTTAAAAATATCCTATTTAACCAGCAAAACTAACCTGATCCAGCTCCAGCATAGAGCACGCTCTTTCTGGTATAAAACGTCTTCTGGGGGTTAGTGTATGTTTGGAAGGAGTTTTAAGTTGTACAGATAAGAGCCACTGGAACTGAAGCTGTTATGTCTGTGTTAGATACTGTAGCAATGGCCCAGTGTCGCAGATGGACAAAACACTAAACTGAAGAAGCCTGGGACAACCAGGGTGTGAAGTCTTCCTCTTTCCTTTTTCTTCCCTTTTTTCGCTTCATGTTTCTTTTCAATAACCCATACAGATGTGCCAGGAGGCCACTTCTTCACTAGGCGTTGCTGGTGCAATAGCTGAGCTGGCAAAATGCACTGACACTGGCTCCATCTCTCTGTTCCTTCCCCTCAAAATTGTTACCTTCCAAACTAAGCTTGCCCATCCTATTACCTGATAAAGCCCGCAGGAAGTCACTGCATCAAAAACACTCTGTTAGACCTGGTGTACTCAAACCCTGTGTAGAAGTTGCTAGTAGATGTTAGATCTTCAGTGAGTTCATGCAACTCGAAATAGATCCAATAAAGCTAGCTGGAACTGCTCCAATTCACCCCAGCTGTAGGTCTGATCCATCTTTTCCTCTTTGGTTTTTTAACCAGCCTTTTTTTCTTGTTCCAACCTCTTTTCTCATCTACATTTACTTGTCTAGTATTTTGATTTTTTATGCAGTCTGGTTTCGTTTACTGTTAAAAATGCATCTCCAGCATGAGGCACATCATTTTCTAAGCCTCCATCATGCCAAGAGAGTTAGTAAAGCATCAGTTTTTCACTTCAGTTCCCAACCCATATGTTTTCAAGTAGCACTAGGGAAACATTTTTTAAAGGACAGACTCCAGAGATGTCTTCTAATATCATCAGCAATGATAATCAAAAGCTGCTTCTGCAGAAGCCTGCGGGATTATCAGTCTCTCAAAAGGAAAATCAGTAGCTTTTCTTGCAGTAACATTTATTCTCCACCCTTCCACCTCAAGCTATTGTTGACCTCAAGGTGGTGACACCCTGGACAACTCTATTTCCATATGCACTTCCTACTTAACTGTCAGAAGGGACCCCTAATTCAGAGTCAGGACCCCTCCTGGCTTTCCAGGGGAAATGTAATTCAAATGCTAGTAACAGTTCCTCATAGTTCATAGATGATGCAAGTTATGCCTCATTTACAGTTGCAAAACACCTCTGAGGATGCTGAGTTTTTTCTTTTCACACTGACATAATTTCAGCTAGCCATGACGTCAATGTTGGGACTTAGACTCCTCCACAAAGGAACGCATTGCTAATTTCAAGCTGTTTACAGTTGGACTTGATGATCATAGAATCATAGAAAGGTTTGGGTTGGAAGGGACCTTAAAGATCATCCAGTTCCAATCCCACTGCCATGGGCAGGGACATCTTCAACTACACCAGGTTGCTCAAAGCCCCGTCCAACCTGGCCTTGAACACTTCCAGAAAGGGGGCATCCACAGCTCCTCTGGGCAACCCGTTCCAGTGCCTCGCCACCCTCATAGTAAAAAATTTATTTCTTATGTCTAATTTCTTTCTTATGTCTAATTTAAACCTACCCTCTTTCAGCTGGCCACACTTCTTTTGATGCAGCCCAGGATACAGTTGGCCTTCTGGGCTGCAAGTGCACATCACTGGGTCACGTTGAGTGTCTTGCCAACCAGCACCCCCAAGTCCTTCTCTTCAGGGCTGCCCTCAATCCATTCTCCACCCAGCTTGTGTTTGTGCTTGGGATTGCCTTGACCCGTGTGCAGGACCTTGTACTTGGCCTTGTTGAACTTCATGAGGTTCACAGGGGCCCACCTCTTGAGCCTGTCAAGATCTCTTTGGATATCATCCCTTCCCCTCCAGCATGTCAGCCGCACCTCACAGCTTGGTGTCATCAGCAAACTTGAGAGGGTACGCTCAATCCCACTGTCCATGTCACCAACAAAGTTGTTAAACAGCACCGGTCCAAATACCGACCCCGGAGGAAAGCCACTCATCACTGGTCTCCTCTTGGACATTGAGCCGTTGACCATAACTCTTTGAGTGCGACCATCCAGCCAATTCCTTGTCCACTGGGAGGTCCATGCATCACATCCGTCTCTCTCCAGTTTAGAGACAAGGATGTCATGCAGGACAGCGTCAAATGCTTTGCTTAAGTCCAGGTAGATGAAAGCAGTTACTCCTCCCTTATCCACCAACGCAGTATCCCCATTGTAGATGGCCACCAAATTTGTCAGGCATGATTTGCCCTTAGGGAAGCCATGCTGGCTGTCACCAATCACCTCCTTGTTTTCCATGTGTCTTAGCATGGTTTTCAGGAGGACCTGCTCCATGATCTCACTGGGCACAGGGGTGAGGCTGACTGGTCTGCTGTTCCCCAGGTCTTCCTTTTTACCCTTTTTAAAAAAGGGGGTTATGTTTCCCCTTTTCCAATTAATGGAAACTTCACCAGACTGCCACCACTTCTCAGATATGATGGATAGTGGCTTAGCAACTTCCTCTGCCCGTTCCCTCAGCACCCATGGATGCACCTCATCAGATCCCATGGACTTGTGCACCTTCAGGTTCCTTAGTCCTGAATCTGATCTTCTCCTACAGTGGGCAGTTCTTCATTCTCCCAGTCCCTGTCTTTGCCATCTGTGACTTCGGCGGTGTAGGTGGAGCACTTGTCGGTGAAGAGTGGGGCAAAAAAATCATTGAGTACCTCAGCCTTCTCCATATCCCGGGTAACCAGATCTCTCCTTTGTTTCCTTCCAGACAGCATTTTCCCTAGTCTTCCTTTTATCACTGATGTACCTATAGAAGCTTTTCTTGTTGCCCTTGAGATCCCTGGCCAGATTTAATTCTATCAGGGCTTTAGGTTTGCTAAGATGAGCTTAAGGGTCTTTTCCAACCCAAATGATTCTACAATTCTATGTTTTGGCTATTTCTGGTCAAGCCTAGAGGTAATACAGCCTGTTCGTGTCCTGTGACTGGCAACGTGCTGGATGTTTATGAATACCCACGTCATGTTCATCATTTCTGTAAACCTTCCTGCTAGTGAACTCTTTGACAAGAGGAGTAACATAGAGCACAAAGTGGGTGGGATGGCCTTGTTAAAGCATTCTAACAAATACCGTTCAGAATTGCTTTATCACCAGCAATCTTATTATTTTGCACACTTTGCCATTTCTCACTATTTCTTTTCCTACTCTCAGACCAAATTTGTCCATCAAAATGTTCTACTTCCTTTTCTTCTTCCTCTTCTCCAATTTCTCAGACAACATCTTCAAGACTTACCTGCCTGCCCTGTCCTTCCCTGCAGGGTGGAAGCAGTTCGGCATCGCCTGGGCCATGAGGGCATATCTGGCTGTGGAGCCCAGCAGAGTCCCGCTGACTACTGGAAAAGGGTGATGGATCCTTTCCTGCAGATCTAGAGACAGTAATCACATGCCTTGGCTTGTGCCTATCTCTTCTCAGGTAAACCCCTGAGTGCAATTTATTTGCAACAGAAAAAATTAAACTTCACTTACTTTCTGTAGGGTCAAGAATTGTAAGCCTTCGCTTGGCCGTGAGGGCAGCAATATAGTGAAAAGCAACAGCAACTAACCTCTGCAACCCTCCCTAGCTAGCCTTGCTCTCCTTAAACTTTTGGAGTTTGGAGGGGTCTGCGGTTGTCTTCAGCACCCCCACAAAGAGCCCGGGTGAAGCGGGGGAGTGGGCTTGGGCCGGGGCAGTGATGAGCACACTGGCATGCATGGTGCAGAAGCGGTTAAGGCAGACAGAGGGAATCTGGCCGCAGCCCGAACTGTGACAAGAGAAATTGAAATGTAAATGCTGTACCCCAGCAATAAATTTCACAGCAGCCTAATTTTCCTAGGAATGATGCCTTGGGCAGAGCCTGTGTGGCCCAGAAAGGAGCAGGTTTTAAATTTTCTAGAATTCCCTAATCCGCTTTATCAGCCGCTTCTCCCTAAACTGCTGCTGCTCCCTGAGAGATTTAAAGCGGCAGTGGCTTCTTCAAGGCCTCTTCCTGATTATAATGTTTATTCTCATCCAGTCAAGACAGAGAAACATTAGCATGTGATTTACAGCATAGGACCAATCGCAGATACCAGCACTCAATATTTGAAATTCAAACAGTAGCTACTTGCAGCAAACCGGTCAGGATCAATCTAGAGATAAAAAGGAGGGCCAACCATTTTAGAAGGCAGTAGAGATTCATCGTCGAGGTCTGTCAGTCTTAGCCTGTCAAGCAAGATGCTGTGCATCGCTTCTAGGAACCAATGCGTGGAATGGCACTCACACGATATTAATACATGCCCCTGTGCTGGGTTTAATTCCTTTCTATTGGTTAGGGTTGTGGGTTTTTTTTCTTGCAACCATCCACTTTTCCTCTCATGTTTCAAGTCTTTGTATGTATCTGTCAAGGAGGCAGTGGATTCAGGACAGGTTTTCATGCTGAGGCATTCCTTTACCTAATGAAAACAAGTGAATAAAACATAAGAGAAGTACCTTTAATTTAAAAATAGAGACCAAAAAAACCTGAAGAACACCAATATCTGAAGGAAAACTTTATTTTTTCTAGAAAAATGCTTACTGAATTGATGAATCTCTATTTATTTCTTCTAATTTTGGTACACACTTATAATTATACCATAATTAAATAAGGAAAATGGACCATGTGTGGCAGATGAGAAATATATGCATATGTGAAGAGTCAAGAAAATGCAGATAAACTTCTGATGGCATGACATATTCATGCAGAGCAGTCACTTTTCAAAACTAAAATTCCCTCCCAAAGGCCCCTGGTTTGTATTATTAATGACATTTTTCCTAGCCTGCATTACCATTTACATCTGAGGGGAAAAAAGACAAAAAGTTTTCTCAAGTTTGAAAGGACAAAGCAGTCTCAGAGCCTCAAACATCAAATGCTTTTGCACAAGTCTTTGAACGGATTTCAGCTGTGGGGTTTTGTAAATGGATAGAGCAAGCGGTGCTCCTGGCCTGAGACCTGTGCCAGGGGGCTCAGAGACGAGGTACAGCCAAGTGACAAACCTGGGG
>Ga0065711_1035116_pt1 | contig 22783 bp, 11 predicted proteins | sample Hoacrofraction12_FD_59098 | JGI IMG/M metagenome (GOLD analysis project Ga0065711, IMG submission 59098) | Hoatzin crop microbial communities from Cojedes, Venezuela - Epithelial fraction 12 v2 (version 2) | ecosystem: Host-associated > Birds > Digestive system > Esophagus > Crop | place... | reverse complement strand
ACGGGGACTCAGGAAGCAAGGTTCCTCCCCCTGTAAGAGAAGACCAGGTTTGTCCCCACTTGAGGAACCTGAACATACAGAAGTCTACGGGACCTGACAAGATGCATCCCAGAGTCCTGACAGAAATGGCTGATGTAGCCGTGATGGCCACATTACATGATATTTGAAATGTCATGGCAGTCAGGTGAAGTCCCTGGTGACTGGAAAAAGGGAAACATTGCACCCACTTTTAAAAATGGTAGAAAGGAGGACCTTGGGAACTACCGACCTGTCAGCCTTACCTCTGTGCCTGGGAAGACCATGGAACAGATCCTCCTAGAAGCTATTTGAAGGCACATGGAGGACAGGGAGATGCTTTGAGACAGCCAGCATGGCTTCACCAAGGGCAAGTCCTGCCTGACCAACCTAAGTGGCCTTCTATGGCCTATGGCCTTCTATGATGGAGTCCACATCAGTGGACAAGGAAAGAGCTATGAATGTCATGTGTCTGGACTTCTGTAAGCCCTTGAGACAGTCCCCACAACACCCTTCTCTCTAAATTGGAGAGATATAGATTTGACGGATGAGGAATTGTTTGGATGGTCATATCCAGAGGGTAGTGGTCAACAGTTCAATGTCCAGATGGAGATCAGTGACAAGTGGTGTCCCTCAGGGGTCCGTATTGGCACCAGTACCTTTTAGTATCTTCATCAATGACCTAGACTGCGATATCAAGTGCACCCTCAGCAAGTTTGGAGATGACACCAAGCTGAGTGGTGTGGTCGATGTGCCTGAGGGATGCGATGCCATCCAGAGGGACCTGGACAAGCTCAAAAAGTGGGCCTGTGTGAACCACATGACATTTAACAAGGCCAAGTGCAATGTCCTGCATGTGGGTCGGGGCAACCCCCGCTATCAATACAGGCTGGGGGGTGAAGGGATTGAGAGCAGCCCTGAGGAGAAGGACTTGTGGGTACTGGTGGATGACAAGCTGGGCATGAGCTGACAACATACACTCATAGCCCAGAAGCCCTGTATCCTGGGCTGCATCAAAAGAAGCATGGCCAGCAGGTCAAGGGAGGTGATTCTGCCGCTCTACTCCACTCTGGGGAGACCTCACCTGGAGTCCTGTGTCCAGCTCTGGAGCCCCCAGCACAAGAAGGACATGGACCTGCTGGAGCGGGTCCAGAGGAGGGCCACAAAGACGGTCAGAGGGATGGAACACCTCTCCTGTGAATAAAGGCTGAGAGAATTGGGACTGTTCAGCCTGGAGAAGAGAAGGCTCCAGAAAGACCATATCGCAGCCTTTCAGTACTTAAAGAGGGCTTATAAGAAAGATAGGGACAGGCTTCTTTGCTTCTTTAGCAGAGCCTGTTCTGATAGGACAAGGGGTAATGGTTTTAAACTAAGGGAAGGTAGATTTAGACTGGACATAAGGAAGAAATTTTTTACTATGAGGCTGATGAAACACAGGCACAGGTTACCCAGAGAAGCAGTAGATGCCCTATCCTTGGAAACATTCAAGGTCAGGTTGGACGGGGCTCAGAGCAACCTGATCTAGTTGAAGATGTCCCTGCTCATTGCAGAGGGGTTGGACTAGATGACCTTTGAAGGTCCCTTCCAACCCAAACTGTTCTATGATTCCATGATTCTGTGACCCTTTCCTGCCCTGTGTGCTACTCACTGAATTCAGGAATGAATGATGGCTCTTTCCCTCTCTTTCCCTCCTCTGTCCCACCCACTTTGCCGCTGCTTGCCGATGAGGAGATGCGTACTCTCTTAAATCATAGCAACTCTATAAGAACACCATCAGGTTCTGTGGACAAAAATAGAACCTCACAAATTGTGTTTGTGTAAGCAGGTGACTGAATCATCGCTGCTATCAGCAGATATGAGAACTCACAGCCTTTAAATCCTAATAGCTTCTCCTCAGTCTAGTGTTCTTGGTATTATTCATACTCACACGATTTTTCACCAAAAAGCTCTGCTCCTTTCAAGGTATTTTTAAGATTTGAAATTACCTCCCAACAGATACACTGTCATGCATTCAGGCTAATATTCAGAAGAACTTTAGGAGCTCATACCACTGAAGACGTTTTGTTTCATCAGACTTCCATGTTCTTCTCAGACTCTTAATCTTAAGCCAGTCTTTATGTAGCCTGCAGCTTTTCTGAGATCCTTAGATTGCTTTCTGTTTCTCATTGTCGCTGAACACTCATTTTTAATTATTTTACAATATATCCCTACTCCTTCTCTCTTACAGAACCACTGTGAGCACAGACAAGGCATCCATTAATCTAACATTCTTCTGCTACAGCCGTACAGCATCAGGCAACCTCAGCACTTCAAAGAACTGATTGCATCATCAGTACCCACCTGCCCAAAAGATTTAATTGGCAAATTTCTTCCAAAATTCTTTGATTCATTCTGCTACAGCAGCCTCACCTCTAATATGGGAGCTTTGAGCAAGCTCCCATTGTGGACATTATCAAGTAAGGAGAGCAGAATTACTACCTGATCTATTTAGTTAAAAGAGAAGCTTTACTGTAAAGCACAAAAGGGTTGGTTTTTTTAATCTCTGTAACTGCAAATGTGATTTGCAGTTAGGAATATTCGTTTCAGAAGGATGAACTTCTGAGAGCTCACTTTGGAATTTTTCTCCATGTGTCCTTCCCACTGCTTTGGTTCTCCTCTATAGCAGAATCACAAGGTAAACATTCATAATCAGATTACGCGGCCCAGTGATTCTGAATATTACCTGATTACTCCACTTCCCAGATGCAGGGTACACAATGACATTCTTAAAACTAATTGAGAAGTACAGATAGAAATATACTTAATAATACTTGAGAGGGTGGATATCATTACTGGAAAAAATCCTGGAAAATAATTTTCTCAAACACACATCAAAATTATATGGCTGCCCCTCAGACATCAAGGAATAAGGTCACTCACTATACCTTGATGTTTTAACATAACAAAAAAATGTGCAGCTAATGCACACTGGAGCAACACCATGGACCAGAGTTAATTCCTAGTTTCTGAACAGATTTTTAAGCATTTTCATTGCCCTGCTTATAAAAAAGATACACCTGGAGAGAATGTTCAGCCATTTAAGACACTGGGATTAAATGCTTAAAAAGTTGTAAGGTTCCATTCTCACCTTTACCTGAAATCTGTTGCATTACATTGGGCAGGTTGGTGATGCACACTGTGTTGTATTGCAATGGATTTTATAGGACAGGGCAGTTAAGTCTGGAAATAAACTACACTTCAATAAGAAAAGCTAATTGGAAAAATAATACAGTACAATTGACCTAAAGTACTAGTAGTTTTCAGCTAACACCAAGAGAAAATGATACTCTAAAGCTGGAATATTAATGAAAATTTCAGCTAAATTACAGAACGGAGAAATCTAAATCACCAGTCTTTGAAGTTTTTCCTAATTTGCACTTGAGAAATTCCATGAAAGAAGCTTTGGTAGTATACTATACAGGAATACAAAATAGATGTAAAAGCAGCTCTTAACCTTTGTTTTAAAAGCCTCACACTTTTACATCCGAGAAGAAATATTTAATAACTTCTGCCTCTGTGATTTTGAAATCTACATTTTTAAGTAATAAACTACCCAAAATCAAATGTGTATAAATTAGACTAATATCAAAAGACAATGTCAAAGTCAGGCCTGAGGCAAATAAGTGTGATTCCACTTCTCCCAATAGACTGTCTTAATTTGGTGTACTGTTATTTTTATAGACTAGCAAGATAATTTTTTGAGCACACTGATTTAAGTGGAGAATACACTCCTAACAAAATGTTCTCTTTGAAAAGCCCCATTGAAATACAAGGAGTGGGCAGCTTATACTGCTAGGTGAATGTGATATGAATTACTTTAAGAAGACACAGTGACTCTGAAATTATCGTCAATTACAGTTGCCAAATTAAGTAAGAAAAAATAATGGACAATATATGGAGGTGGGAGTTCTGGAGATACAGTTACTACTAAAAATACAGGCAAAGCTGTAAAAGCATCATGACACAGTACCTAATGGTTTGCTTATTATTCAGCATCTATTAAAATACCAGCTTTTTAAGAACTTACATTCTCTTTACTTCCTAGATCAAATAGATGGTAAAACATTTTTCTATGTACTGAATGGCTTCATTTAATGCTACGTTTTTAATGTGATAGAGCTAAAAAAATATTGTTAAGGAGCTCATTATTTGGCAAATGGTATCTTATGTATATGTATACTGACCACACATGTTTTGTCAACCTAAAATTGTTATTTGAGAATCTATCCATTCAAGCATCTCTTCAAGAAGTGGAACTAATCAAACCCACAGCAGTCAGTACTTTTACTAGTTGCCCAGGTTTCTTCATCAGAGTTCATTTTGTGTTTTCTTATGCTACCATCTGCCAAGGACAAACATAAATTTGGATTCTTTTGAATGGTTCTCCCATTTTGAGCTACTTCCTCTGCTATAAAAAATTCCTTTGGGAAAAAAAAAAAAAGCCAAATTGTCATTTGCAGAAAGTTCTTTATTGATTAGCAGCACTCTAGAAGTGATTTTAAAATACTTACCCAGACTGAAATAAAATATATGACCAAATTTTTGCAATCTCGGGATTCAAAACAGTAAGCTTCTTGGGGCAGAGACCATCAGAAAATTTTATTTGTACGTGGTGCTTAGCACAGTGAGACCCTAGCTTTTGACTGCAGCCCCTGAGTGCTACTGTAATAGAAATAATAAACGATAATAATAATAAAGTCTGCCTATTAACTTGACAGGCAATTTTTGAAATAATGAGTCATCAAGGAAACTAATTTTTTCCCAATAAGCAATTCAGCCATTTCCTCTCATCACAGATAATATACATCTGTCTTCTATGCTGTTTGCGGAGATTTTGTAGATGTGCTGTGTCTTCTCATGAGAAAATTGGTTCATGAAATGGAACAATTTTTCTCAGACTCATGATTTCTTCTTTATTGAGGGCCAAATTGAGCCTGTGTTCAATTGCCCACGTCTGGGACAGCAAGTAGTTACAGCACCTCCAGAGCAAGCCGGGGAAGAAATTGTGACTCAGAAAGTTCCAACCCCTTTCTCAGCCTCAGCTCCCTAATTGCTCCAGAAAGAAAGTAACCTGCTCTGTATGCTCTATAGTATAGACTATTTACCACCCCTGCCAGCTCAGCTCAGCTCGCTGCCACGTTAAGCGGTGAGAGCCAAGATTACTTTCACACCCTCCTCGTATGTGCAGAGGATATGAAAAAGAAAGGACTTCTAAGTGAAAAGCCTTTATTCTCCATCCTGCGGCAAACTCAAAATCTGTGGAGGCCATGTGGAGACTTACTGCTTCAGTAAGGACAAATAAACCTAGGCATCAATCTGACCCTTCATTATCAGATAACAGCATGTGTTTAAAGAAACAAAATCCCCAAAAGTGGAAAAGTCAGATCATTCTTCTACCTATTCAAAACAACCCTGGACTGTTGTGGTTTCTTTTCAATTTCTCTTTGACTTGAGACACCACCCATAACAACTAAAGACCTCTACATGGGTCTTATACGTACACTTAAGACCTATAATATGGGTCTTAAGCATACAATGTTATGTTGGCATGCCTGGCATGTTTTGCTGACAACATTCTATATTGAAGCAATAATGTTTATAGCCTCATCTTTCAGAGATCTTAAAGTTGTCAGTGGCAACTGAAGTGCCTTTGATTGCCTTTATTAGCTGTGTGGATCCATATTAACGACTAAATAAAATAGCCAGATGATTTGAGTTCTCTCAAAAAAATCACCTCTGATTTTGGATCAAAGACTTGTTTAACAATATCCACAGTCCTCATGCGTCCACACCACACAATTTGATGTACTCATCATCAATCATATGCCTTATGATTAATTTGAGTTGTTATGAGCAATGTCTATCACAGCAGTCCTGGCATGAATAATTATTGTTCTGCACCCTGCTGAGATAACTCATTTCTCACAAAGATCTGCAATTTGATATCTGCATAAAAGGAAAGATGAAATAGGAATAGTTTATTAGGATGGTATATTCTGTTCAAAATTTTCATAAGAAACTTTTTTACATCCTAGGAATTGACAACTGCTTCTGAGAAAAACATAAGAAACAGGTTTTAATAGCTTGGAGATATTGTCTTTGCAATTACCCCTAGATTTTTCCATCAACATGCAGGATTTGTATATCAAAAATAGCAGTGGGAATTTTAGAGCCTGCTGGTTTCCTGGAGACTTGTACTGCAAATTGCAATCACAGTCAGAAACAAAGCCATGTCATTCTGAGGAAGACAGAATAACATAGGCAGGACCAAAAGAAGATGAAATGTAACATAAAAAAAATCCAGTCAAATATAGAGATTGAGTCAAACAGGAGACAGAATGGACAACAAGACAGACATGCAGGAGCTGGGAAGCTAGAGAGCAGAACTGGCACCTGCAAACCAAAGTCCACAGTGCCATCTGCGTAGGGAAAAGAAAATTTACCAGCAATTGTCTTTGGCCAGACCTGGAGTTTGAATCGCATCAACAGGTTTCACCCTTGTGCGTCACCAAGATCCTTCTTTGGGAGCACCCACGATGCTGCCTTGAGCAACAACCCTGCTGAGAGCAGCACCATGGCTCACACTCTGAGGAGTGAGAGCAAGTTGACACAGACCCTGTTTGTATCTGTCATTAAGTCAAACAGGACCAAAAAACTCAGGTTCTCCATCTTACAGGCAGGTGTTCAAGGCACTAGAGAGCTATTTTTTTTCTAACTCGAAGAACATTTAAGTATGACATGTGAAATGAAAAAGAACTAACAGAAGAGACTGAGAAGTTCTCAATTTCAAAATACCCTACAGTCTGGCAATTGAGTTTCTTCTTACCAACGAAATGAAAAAGACTTATATTTTCTAGTCTTTCAACAGCAGAAGAGGGATTTGAGCCCAGGTTTCCCACAGGCTGTATGAGAGCCCTTACTAGTGTGCGAGTAAAGCAGACAGTGCCTTCTGCTGTGTGAATCTAGACTTTGAAGCCATAACAAGACATTCTGGCAGTTGGGGCAGGATGTCAGTTTAATACCATCCTGCCTTCTTTCCACATGCACATGTCATGAAAAAGTAGCACAAAATAAGTGGCAAAAGCTTCTTACCTTTACTATCGCATAAACAGCTACTCAGAAAGTCAGCATATGGGCCTCTTGCCCCAGCCTAGCTATAGTTTCCTTTTCTTCCTTTTTTTTCCTTTTTTTCTCCCTCTGAAACTGCAGTTCATCAGCTCTTCTAAAACTTGAATAGACCAAGCTGTTTTAAACACATCCTCTAGTGATTCAGCCTTAGTACCATGGCTCTGGTACAAATTCTGCCTACAACTGTTAAGGAAAGACAGTTTCCTTCTTTCTTGGCGTGCCTCTACAACAGCATCCCTTCCCCCAAAAAAACACTGCCTGCTTCAGCCTTCTTCTTTTCTAAGATATGAACTTTTACACTAGACTTAGTCCTTCATTTCAGATCGTGTAAAAATAAACCTGCTGTTTTTCAAACAGTAAGCAGGTATCCTTTTTGCCATTACTGTCCTAGTCACTGTTCTTCTAAAAAAATCTTGTGTGTCTCTGGTGGGGGCAAATCTTCTGCCACACTTGCACTTCTGACTGGTCAGGCACACTTCTGGCTCATTTCCCTGATAGCTCTTGTTAGTTTAATTCTCTGTGTTAGTATTATTAGTATTCCATCAGCATCTGTATTAATTTATTGTACTTTATATAAGTATCTTTCCCTTATTTTTCACACAAAGCTAAGCAAAACTACAGATGTCTCCCTAAATTGGCAGACTCTGAAACAGCAGCAAGCAGTAGCGCCTGTTCTTTTGATCTTGGCAGAGCACCAGTTCTGAGGCCTGAAGATGAACTATCCTATGGGTAGAACTTTTTCATTCCTGAAACTTTAAGAAAAATAACTAGAATAAGGATCTATCCCATATTTTAACAGCCTCCCATGAGGTCTCAGATAAGGGACTTGAAAGGAACATCAAATATGTCTACTATATTTTGTAATATATTAGTAAAGGTCAAAAAAGACCAACAGGTCACTTGATGTGCATTTGTACCTCACAGCCCAATAAAGGTACATTTGCATTGAGGTAATTACTTTTGCAATTAGACAACTCCCTGCAACAATTTGTATGAATCATCCTTCCTGTTATATGTATCTTCTCCTTTCTGAATTGAATTTGTCTAACTAATCACTGATTTTGCCATCCCTTTCTCAGATTTCACTTCACTCTGTGAAATTATTCACACTGAAAGTCACTGCCCAGTTTTCTTCTTGATAAGTACACTCATTTTCTTTTAACCTTTATGGTCCAAGGCTTGCTTCATCCCCTTAATCCTTCTGGTGTCCCTTTCCTGTATTTAAGCAAGTCTCTTTCTGTAAAAGGCACTGTTACTTCTATGCTGCTACTGCTAATACTTTAACAGATAAAACTGCACTTGCCTTTTCACATCTGCTCAGGCCAGTTATGCTGTGATTAGCTGGGTCTTCCTTAACATCACAATAATCCATCAAACATATGAATCTAACCCTTGTTTTACTACCTCCCACCCACTCACAGCTCAAAATAGCCTGGACTTGATAAGCTTCCAGGTGCCCTGCAATGATGAGAGAGAACTTTTAAGCAAGGTTCAAGAAAAGCTTGTCATAGCGGTGAAGCAGTAAAGATGAGTAACTCAAGATGTTTAGCTCATTGGAGTTCTCGTGGAACAAGTTACCAAAATGGTGATTTTTCTGTAGAAACAGTGTCATACTGCACAACAGTGAAGTGGTAAGTTACTTTCTTAAATAGTTTTACATCCAAGTAAAGTGAAAAGAACAAGATTTACAGAGTTGCACTAGGGACTTAGCCTTAATGTAAGTAATGTTTCATTTATAGCAGAGAAATGTCTGATGAATTTTCTATAATTTAAATGACTCAGGTTTTTTTTATTCCCTATTTTACTTGCACACATACCTCCTTCGACCTTTGGACCTAAAATTGTCTATGTCATTTTTCTTTCATGTTTGTTCACTGCACAAATGACGGAATGACTCTGGTACATTTAATAAAATATTAAATTCAAATTTTAGGAGATTGAAAGAGCAAACAGCTTTCAATTCCCAAATCATGAATATCAACACAGCAGCTTGCTTCACACTGTCAAGGTTTGAGTTCAAAAAGCAGACAAAGATTCCCATCCCATAAATAAATTACTCTTTGGAATGGAAGAAAGAGAAAGGGGAATGATCATTGGGTTACCAGTTCAATAATCCCATATCACACCACGATGTTTAAATTCAGAAGGTAGTAGTGATGTCTTTGAAGTAGGTATGCACTTTTGTCGGGTGATCACTAATTATCACAACAATTGTAAGTATGCTTGATAGCTTTAATTAGAAAAAAAACCAGATAAGATCAAAAAATAGGAACAATTTCATCACAAGGTTATTCTTTAACCTACAATTTCAGATATTAATCAACAATACATTTAGTTTGCATGGTTTTTATATTCTTGTAGCACTTCCACCTTCAATCTCTTGACTTGTTATCACCTAGCAAGTACAGAGGAACTTCAGCTCAGAAGTCTGATCAAGCTGAGTGTTGGAGAAGTCTGAATCTCCTTGCTATAGGCCGTATTTCTGCTTTTTTAGATCCTCCCCACATTGCAGTGATGCTACTTTGGCATCAAAATTAAATTTGTTCGTTTGTTGCCGTTTTCTTCATTCCAGCATGGGAATGAAGCAAAAAGAGGAATCAGATGTACCAGCAGATTTTGCCACAGCGAAGGATTTTCTAGTGCTGATTCCATATTGATTCAGAATTTTAAGTTTCAAAAACCTCAATTAAACTTTTCCTTAAATTTCTTGCCAGTCCACTGTTGCTGCCTGACTGCTCATTTTCCACGCTTCTCTGCACAGGCAATGACACTCTGGGTGATCTGAAGGAGCAATATTGTGAACTTGAACCACACACAGGCAGAGGGGCAAGTGGTTTCTCTCATCTTAGGCTGGATATCATGCATGTGGAAGATTATCTTGGGGTGCATACAGGAAAGAAGAAACTGGAACAACCCAATATAAACCCAGCCTAACAGCAAATGTTTACTGTAGTTCTTGTGTTACAAGACTAAAGCCTAAATTTATTCCATCTAATTTTAAGACTCTAAATGAGGTTCCTAAGAGGAATTTAGGCTGTCTAAACTGTCAGACATGGTTGCACCAGAACTCTGTGCTGCATGAAGCCCCCCAGGCTTCACCATTGTTCCTCCTGCTCCTGGATTTGTCTGGAAAGGCAATGCGAGCATGCAGGCAGGGGGGAAACATGGTGACATCCAGCCAGGCACTAAACTGAATAAGTGAAAGATCAATACTCTGGGACATCTCACAGTGTCAACCTACAGTTTGGACACAGCTTCACTTAGCTTAGTCTTCATTCATAGCCAAGAAAGAGAAAGAAGTACCTGGAAGAACCTTCTGGTTCAACCCTTGGACAATCTGTAACAGTAAAGGGAATTTGCCCTTGGCCTTACAAATGTGATTGTTAATGTTGATACGAGAACTGATGGTGTTTTCTTTCATCATAAAATAAAACTGCATAGCAAAAATTTTTGTTTCTCTATTTCAATCACTTTGTTTCAATGTACCTTGAAAAACATGTATGTGTGTGTATGTGTATATGTGTAAACAGATAGATATATAGATACATCTATATTCAGATGTAAGTACAAATGTATCTGTCTATACAATATACTGTATCTATCTATACAATATCTTAAATAGAATATAGAAGACTGTTCAGACATAATTACCTTTTAGCTAAAAATAAGAGGAAGAAATTTTTGTGGTTGTAACAGGGAAACAAGTCCCTTGGAAAACATTACCTAGGATAATATGTTCTTTGACATTAAACATCTTTCATGCAGGCATCAAATTTGTATTTTTAGCATACAATCAAGGTTTGTTTTCCTTAAGATTTTGAATCATTCTAATAAAAGTTTGCATATTCAGCCTATTTTGTGGAAAACTAACCAGTCCAAAAATGCAAGGTTTGCTGCAAAGTAAACTATGGCTCTTAAGGTACAGTCTATGAATTGCAACAATGGGAAATGAAGCTTAATTTCAGGGAAGTATTGATTTTTTCTCCCTTCTTGCTATAAACTGGCAGAGTGCCATGTATTTCAGTGATCAGCAGTAAACATGGAAGAATCTGAGATGTTCATAATCATTGAAATTTAAACATATGCAGTCAGATCAGAGGAAAAACAGTCTAACCCTAACTAATTTAATCTGAATTTTTTCCAAGCCTGCAACCTCCCATATAGTCCAATCTCTCTGCTGCTTTGGCAGGACCTGGCACCTAATAATTCTCTTCTCATAGACAGTTGTATGCCCCTTCTTGGGCACCCACGAGCTCAAGGGCAAGGTCAAACAGAGAAGAATATATCGGAAGCATCCTGCACTTTGGCTGTTCAAGGTGGTAGATGTCAGAACAGGGTCTGCTGCCCAATACAGGCTCTCAAAGAATGAGGTGAGGGAGAAAAAAATAAGCAAATCAAACCAAATAGAAGTCCAAAATCACTTATGATCTATACACTTTTCCTTCATTACTTTATATTTTCTTTAATCTCTCCCTCTTTCCCTCTTCCTCCTTACTTCTGAGAAGTGTTCACTCCTAAAAGAATGAGCATTGAAGAAAGTAGGATTTGTTTTTCGAATGAACCTTGTGAGGATTCAGTAATTGCTGCAAAACAAATCATTATTAATTGACTTGTATGATACTACAAGCTTTGGTACTTTCCTTTGTAGTTCTCTTGTTCTCTTGTTCTGCACCTACAGTTTAGTATTTTAAGGTCTCAACACCTACACCTTTTAATTTCGCTATGAAATGTTCTGCAACTTCACTGTTATTGCTTTGTGTTTTGCAGGCAGAGTATTGATTTAATTTACAAGCGTTCCAGTTTTCTATAGTTACTGTTCTTCGTTTTGCATCCTTTTTATACTAATATGTCTAAATCTCAAGAAAATTGAAATGCCACACTAGTAATACCTGCTCCTACTTAATATGTCAAAAAATGTAGCTTTATAGCTGAGTATAAAAAAGACATTCAGATTATTGACATTTAACTGTAAAGAATATGAGACTGCCATTATTTACAAGTGGTTTATTACTTTCTTTTATGAATAGATTTAAAGAACTTTGTTAATTATATGCTGTATGAGTGCAAAAAAGCCTCTACTTATACATTTTAAATGCCCCTTTTTCTATATAATTACCTTTAAAGTAAGATGAGCATTGCTGCATTGCATTAAATTTATACTCTGATATGTTCTCTGAATGTGCTATAAATGCGGAGGTTCTTTCTTTCTTAATAGAATCTCACTTTTCTCATCTAGAGTTTCAATATTTCAGAGGTCTTTTCATTTGATTATACATGCAAATCACTTGGGAGACCTAATACACTTATCTAAAAATTACTCATTTCTGTGTAAGGAATTTAACAGTCTCATCTACAGTGAACAAGACTTACAAAACCGTTTCAAATTCCTCCACAGAATTGCTCTTTTTCTCTTGAATACAGATCCTACCACCCAGCCAAACTGTAACCAGTGCACTCTACAGTCACAGGCAGATTAATGTTTATGTAAACTACAAAGTTTAAGCCGCCTCTAAGTATTTTATGCTTCCTGGTTCGGGGGGGTCATGTGTACGGGGCTGATTCTTGTGCATGACCGACTTACATTAAGCTGGAAAAAATACCACCAGGACAATATCACTATCGATGCCTGCTGTGGTGTCAGGTAGTCACAGCTATGCCCCTTCATTCTGCCTCTGCTGTTGAGACTTTGAGGTGAGATGTAACTGATTTCTTTCTTGCAGCAAGATGCCCAGATGAGGCAGGCAGCCATATGCAGGCAACGAGCAGTGTGTGATACCCAATAGCTTCTAGGGTTTCATAACGAAGGCAACCTTCATGTAGGATTGAAAAAAATACCCAAACAAATTAAAGCACTAAGTAGTTTTATTAAAGATTTGAGAAATTAATAAAGTTTCAGATTAAAAGCGGCAAGTGAAATTATTACACAGCTGTCTTAATAAGCTGTCTTGCCAATGTTTAACTGAGCCGGTATATGTAGACTCATTTTTGCCACCTTTGTTTGGAGAAATATTTTCTGTCCACAGTATTGGCAAACCTACATGCTGCATAAGATACTCTGCAGAGCAAGCAGAACTATATCACAAATCAATGAAAGGCAAATTGTGAGGAAGCTGTGGGCAACTACATTAAAGTCTGCAAACCCTGGAACAAAAATCTAGAAGCAAAGTGCTGAAGAATAAAACATATTAACTAATGAAATCTTGGAATATTTCCCACTGAAGTAGAAAAGCATTTTGAGGGAGTCTAATCCGACAGAAATGTAGATTTAAGCAGGTAACATGGCTAAGATAGAAATCTGAAGCTGGTTCCAGACTGCAAAAAAGGTAAGAATACCTAGATGTTAAAAGCCTGGGGCAGGAAATTTTTGGGGGCTCAAAATACAGAAAACGGGAAATAATAGCAATCTAACTGACATTCCTGTGTCCAATTTTTCTATGTCACAGAATATGGTATTATTCTTAACTCCCATTGTTCCTAGAGTCCTCAGATTATGTGAGATATCTTTTTCTTCTCTGGAATTTTTCTTTGGAAAAAACAGTATGCAAACTTCATCTGATATAAAAAAAAAGCCTTAAAATATTTTAAAAGCATATCCTAGGAGATACAAGTAAAAAAAAGAAAATTAATCCTAAATCCAGATATTTTATTTATATAGATTATTATATCATGTATATGTAGTTTTACTTCATTATTTTAAGAAATCACAATTACATTCTGTGGTTCAAAATTTTGGAAAAGACTAGTTGATCACACTAATGTTTTAAAGTCAACAGGATAACTTTTTTATGTCTTGGTCTATTTGTCTCATACACAAACACTACTACAAAACTCCAAAATTAAGAAAGTGTCCATTCTTGCCTCCAGGAAAATAAATATGTACAAAAAGGTATAACATAAGGATCACTTGTATTTCGTATTACCAAACTTATAAAATAAAATTAAACCATGAATAGGGACAGGGTAATTATGAAAAGTTCAAGTCCATGACAGAAAAGCGAAAAGGAGAAGGAACAGTAATCAGGTCTCAACAATTTTCTGACTCAAGCCATGGAATCCCTTACACAGAATATTGTTTTGGTGTTCTATATTTTACTAGCTACTTCAAAAACAAATTTTGCTTATTGACAGAAAGTTTAAAACAGATAAACCTGGATACCACCATGTATGCTGTTAACAGGTTCTTCTACATTCTCTGTAGAAAGTTTCAAACATATTGAAACCACAGTATATGGAATTTGATCTTCTTTTCCAGTCACCTCACACCTCCAGGTTCTAGCTACTATCTTTGCTACTGCTCCATTATGTCTCCAGAATGTTTTCCCCTGTGTTGTTTCCCATGTCAAATATACTGCCTTCAATAAATTGTAAATATGTAAATTGTTCATATTTGCCTCTGTAAAACAATAAACCCTTGCTTAGCAAAAAAAAGTCAGTGGTAATATCTTAGAAGTGTTCAACAAGATAAAGGTCTAACTTCTAATCTATTTATGAATATATATATTCTATAGGAGAACATAATCACTTTCATCAGAAAGCCTCACTGAAAGGCAAATGTTCTGTCAAGATATTTGGAATAAAACCCATCCTCAGACAACAGTCTGGTCTCCAGAATCCTATGAGCCAGCACTAGAGTTGCTCAACATCCTGCACAGTACAGGATCTCTCACGTTCAGCTCCTTTATCTTTTGTAAAAAGCATGTGGAATGTGACTTTTCATTTTTTTACAGATAGCTGCACACTTTTCTTGATGATAGATAAAACCTCATGTTCAATGGACCTCATGTTCAGTGGATGTGTTGGATCCATTGCACACGTCATCCAACTTGCCCCTACAAGCACAGACTGGTTTATTCTCAGACTCCGTATGAACATCAGGATACTTTCCCAGCAGCGACTGCTCTAACTCTTCAACACTCTATATAGTGCTGCATGGGAGAGTTCATGGTCTTAAATGGATTTGTGTATTATGAATCGTGGTATTCTCTTCTGAGATACCTAACTCTTCCTTCCCATTCCTTTTATACCAAGTCTAGCTGGTCAAAGATAGATGTCTTCATGCTTAACGAACTGAAGTCTACTTCCTGTGGTAGATTTCATGTCTTCAAGGTACTCGAACTGCTCTGTGTGCATAAGAGAACTGAATCATTCCGGCAAAATCTCACTGCCTGACACCATGATTATTTATTCATTACTATTCTTTATCACCCCACATGCAGGAGACGGAGTTTTTCCAATGCTCACCTCAAGATAATGACTGTGATTCCATCTTCTTGAAGTTTAGTTCCCCAGCATAAATGCACAGTGATCTTATGCGGCTGTATATGATCTGTAAAAAAAAATAAAAAAAAAACCAAAAATCATTGCAATGCACACAATCATTTCCTTTGGAGAAAGGACAAGAAGACAAGAGTATCAGACTCAGAGTATAGACCGGATTTCCCCTTCTATTCTAGGGCCCAAAGCCAATGACCCTCCTTGTAGTAAGAATCAGTGGTGCAAAGTTCAGCATGGTTCAATGACAAAGTAAGTATGTCATTTTGATAGGTTAAAAAAAAAAATAGATATTACCATTAATGATACTATGAAAAACATCGCCTAGACTTGGGACAGAGTAGGAAAACCAGCATTGGACAGGGGGTTGGTATCCTGTCAGAGAAGCATCGGTGAGAACTGGAAGGAAAATGATCCCTATCCAAACCGCATTTCGGCAAAAAAAACGTAGCTCTTCTTTCACCTAAAGAACACTAAGACACAATACTCTTCCACATTTTTAGAGAAGTTGCTTTTAATTTTTTTTAAATGAAAAAAAGGTTCATTCCATTTTGTCCCAAAGAGCCAGGATGAAGTGGGTCTGCTTCGTCCAAAGGGCTAACTTTACTGTTCTGAAATAACCTCTTAAGTGAATGAAGAGAGTAAAAAGATGCCTCAAAATAAAAGACTGATTGGGCTAACTTTACTGTTCTGAAATAATAACCTCTTAAGTGAATGAAGAGAGTAAAAAGATGCCTCAAAATAAAAGACTGATTGCAATTGTGACTATATAGAAATTATCGGCCTACATTAGACTTTCTGATGTGGAGCTATAACCTGAGAAAGCACGTGTTTTCCCTAAGGAAATGACTGTAGTCATTTACTTATCTGCCAATTCTTTCAATGTTCTTCCTTCACTCCCTTTTTTTTAAATTCTGGTGTTATTAAAAATTCGTAACATTTTACACTATGAAATAATTGCACTTGTTGATTTTCCATTATCCTGTGTTTTTTTGTGTTTTCTTTTGAGTAGAAAAAATTATTTCTCGGTGACATCTGGATGAGAATAACGGACTATTAATGGGTGAATGAATGTCACTTGGTTGAGGGTAAAACAGATGATCCAATCATTTCTAAACGGACTACTTTCTGTTCTGAGAAAGTGCTAACAGAACTAAATAGAGATGATCGGAAAAATGAAAGAAGAGTACATATTGGATACTTTCGACTTGCCTACAGCACATTGTACTTCTGAATTTATGGCAATTTGTGATAAGCTAGGATCTCTTCACATTTAAAAAAAAAAGTTAAAATTATCAGTGTATTCTAGAAGATACACTGGAAATTTCAACAAATGAGCTGCAGTCAGAAAGAAGTATAGAAAAGCTGTTGATGTTAAAGGAAATGGTTCTATAAAAGGTAGAGAAATAGATACACCAAAAGTGTTCAGGACAGGAAAAAAGTTTGATAGTACATTAGCACTTACAAAATGAAAATGACAGATTCTAGTAGGAAAGGGCTAAAATAGTTGAGGGCTGAAATTTTTTTTTTTTTTTTAATGCAGTTGAGTTTAAAGGACTTGTAATATACAATGCAAATGCAAACATTTCACACTTATAACCAATTAATTCAATAGATGTTTTAAAATATTTTATAAAGACTTCATTTTTATGCTTGTTTCTATTTTGTTTACAGCATAAAATTGCTCACCTCTGCCTATTTGTGGCTAAGAGCTCAAAAGCACTGGGTGATAGATTACACTCGGTTTAACATACTTCTAGGACACTTGTGCAGGCAGCCATGCATCCCCCACCTCTCATGCTCCTACACGGATAGCCCCACTATTTCTGTCCAAGAAAGTGACAATGTTCAGGCCACAATAGCTGGACCATCATTGTATTCCAGTCTCAGTGGTCACTCAGCTAACATGGAAGACTGTTATTCAGATGCTCGTACTGTCCCTACAGACTTTCCCAAGGTAGACAACAAAAGTCACTCTGGTGCCACTTTTCCAGCTGACGAATATGTTCTCTCTACCAAATCCAAATTTTATGCCTACATGATGTTAAATAGCCACATGCCCAGTTTTCTACAGAGTTCCTGTAAAATGTTTTCTGAGTTAATAAATCAACACAAAGCATCTGTTTTAGAGACAATCAGGGGAACACAAAATTAGTGGTTGCACTCAGTGGTGGCACTGTAAGAACTGAGATGCTTATGCAACTTTCCTCAAGTCTCCTTGTGGTAAAGTTTTGATACTAACATTAATAAGAAAGTCACATCTGTTTTTCACAGGATTCTTGGCTGGCCAATACACAGGACAAACAAACCAGCAAGACATCATTGTCTGTAAAACACTTTTCCCTTGAAAACTGTAGCTTAGTGACTCAAGGAAGAGTGGAAAGAAAAGGGAGGATATACAAGGTAAGACCACTAAGTATTGCCATAGAAAATTGTAACGTGCCTTCCCTCCAGGAAATAGAAGAATCGTACCTTCTCATGTCTTTTGTATGTGTGGATAGTCTTTTACTATGCCTCTTCATGCACTAACACATACAAAGTGTACCTGCGCTGTGCAATGATGTTTGGCGCAAAGGCATACCTTGGCTTCTGAAAGCTCTACGCTGTAACAGAACGTGCTAACACTCAGCACACGCTTGCTCTTGTTTTCAGACGCTGCCTACCTTTCCTAAGCTAACAAGTTCCCTGCAAGCTTGCATGTCTCATGCAAAAGTGATTTGTTATGCGTAAAAGCTGTAGAACAATGCCGCTGACTGTCCATACGGCTACAGCACAGGAAGAGGAAACGAGGGTGTCCCTGAAGCTTCAGTGCTGTGGGGTATTTCTGCCAATGTTTCCAAAGCAAAACCAAGCCTTTCATTAGCAACGTTTTGTTGTTCTGGTTTCTTTTATTCTTCTTTTTTTTTTTTAATTAAAATATTACAGCTTGAATCCTATTTAGAATAACGGAGTCCAAGGACAGCATACTTCAATGTTAAGAAATTGTAGGATTTGAGCTTCTTTCTTTGTAAGTATTGCTGTACTTCAGCAATATATTTTAATCTAAATCACTTGTAAAACTGTCCACAGTATGGTTAATGGATTTAATTACAAATAATACTGTTCTGACCTTACTCCATCTAGATGTAGACATTCCACCCTCTCGCAACTGCATTATTAAAATTCACTGATGACATATTGTTATTAATAGACAAAAGACCATTGATGATATCCACGGATCTAAAGCTTTTGATTTAATCATCATGTTCCCTTGATTAAAGAAACTGTTATTCTTTGGTCAATTATTCCTGCGATTATCTTGGGTTGATTTTTGTGGGCTACTGTAAAAATGTTAGAGAGACAAACTCCAATAAAACTGGTACATTTGTGTGTTATTTGAAAATGTTGATTGACCCTTATTTTTGCTGGAAAAACAAACCATTCAGTAAGAAACAGGTCTCTGAACTGAGCACAGAGGCCTGGGAATCTCTGTTTTGCCATAGATCAGTTTGGCAGAACAGATCTATACAATCCTGTGTTTCAGCAGAGGTTAATGGTACCTCGGGGCTGCTGTACATGATGCCAAGTAAATACGTTTCTGAAAGAACTTTATGTTAGCTGAACGTTGTTGTGCACTATTTATACTAACAGCATGACGTCTTTGCTATGACTGATTGGCATGGATCTGTCAGAAAACATCTTGAGCTTTGTCTCAGGAAAAGATCTCTCCACTCGGACTAGACACTATGCAGGAAGCCCTGGATGTGCCCGTACCTCCCAAAGCTCTTAATGCAGCAGCCTAGTGCACCTGAAAGGAAAAGATTTTACCCTCTCTGTATAGCAGCTCAGCTGGGTCCTTCAGGACCAAGAGGTCCTATCTACGGAAGTTTTTAATCCTGGCCTGGCCTGTTAGGGTCACCTGTGTGACACAGAAGGAGGTCTGTATTTGATCAAGCCCACCAGCTCTATTCATTGCCTTAAATACCAGAAGCCAAAACACAATGAAATAAATCTTGTCTGTGGATTTCAGAAAATTTCTAAGAACCACCCATGAGACTTTGTCCTCCCTAAGACAGTAATAGAAATCCAAATGACATCAATGAAGCCAGCAGCATTTCTGTAACTAGTTATGTAACAGTATGCCAAGCAACCTACAGGTTGTAATCCCAGCTGAAAGTTATATTTGCATCCTACCTGTTTACATGAGCCTATTTTCCAGTGAAATCTCTGACAGTCCAAATACATTATTTTTGCTCTGAAAAGCTCAGTAAGACTTTACAAGCTTACTCACTCTTACTGAGTTAAACTACATCTGATTCAAAAGTTTTGTTCTTCCTGTTATGAACTGACACTCTTCTTCATTTCATCTATCTTGAAAACACCTCTGAATCAAGCGAGTTTAGTCATGTGGGTTTATTTAATATATTGCATGTTCAGAATCCCACACTTTTTATTTTTTCTGCATTTTTTCCTACATCCTGCAACCGACCCTATATCCTTCCAAAAAGAAATTATTTACTTTCAGTTATACTAACATATGATTTATAGCTATAATTGTACATTAAAGGAGATATCTATACATATATGGGGGGGGTGGAGGGTGGGGGGTGTATGGACTTTGTCCTTGACAAAAGATTCCTGAAGTAGTTGTGTTCTTGCAGATTTCCCTTGGAGATAATCATACCACTTCAGGCCATAATAGTCACCAGCTGGAATACAACCTGCTTTAAACAGAGAATTTGAAAGAAATACACAGACTGTTGTCCTAATAGCAAAATACTCAGTGGCTGCGAAATGCAAACACTAATCTGACTGCTTATTTGCCTTAATATATGTAGTTCTTCTATCTGCTAGCTAGTTCCAGAAGAGGAAAGCAATCTCATCACGAGATTCAGTCACAGAATCCTATAAATTAAAACTGTGAATGAGTAATGAGACCATCTAAGCTCTCTCACTCCAAAGCTAGATTATTTCTCAGTAAATTCTTTGGTAATGCAGCCAAACTTTTTCATATTTCCCAGACAATACAACGTTTACTGACATTTTTCAAGTGTCTTTGCTGTCTAATAGATTCACGCCTTTAGAAGGGTGTTAAACACTTGGTTTAAAGTTTCCTGTAATTTATTTTTTCTTTCTTATGAATATGTACCCTAAAACTGCTGCCTTAAAATGGCTTCCCTTCTACATATGTGAAAATTATTACCATGTTGCTCTTACTCACTGTTTAATCAAACTAGACATACTCAGCTTTAAAATTAGTCGCCAATTACTTTTCCCATTGATCAAAGTGGATTATCTCTTCTAGAGCTGGCTTAAAATCTTGAAAGTTCTATCCAAATTTTTCTTCAGCAAAATTTGCCACTTGTTACTCTATGAAAACCACTTATCCAGGTTAGCAGTGACTGAAATTAATTATCATATAATGGCAGCTGATATTATTACAGATTTCTTTCCCCTGTGGTGTATGTTTTCAATACTGCTATTTATGATACAGCTTGAATGCACTAACAGATAGTCAAAATTATGCAGCCAGAATCCAAGGTTCTGAGCCAGACGCAAGTTTAAGATAAAGAAAGCATTTCAGTGTCAGTGCTATGATTCAAATGTTCTTTTCTCAGCCAAGGTGGACTCACAACTAGCATAATTTGTTATCATGCCTTTAAAAGATGTGGTTTTCTCTTACTCCAACTCCACTAAAAATTTTTCTTAGTGGAATTTTCAAAGTACTCATATGAATTAGGAGTACAAGTTCTGTTAATTTTCCATTACATCTATTTCGTTTCTGAGAGACAACTGTCTGGGATATTTACTTTTTAAAAAAAAAAAAAACTTGACCCTTATACTTCTCACATTTTTGATCCATCTGATTCACTGTCTGTCAGTCCCCCCACCCCTCATAACTTCCAAAACTGTTGGTCAATTTCAGCCAAAGATAAGAATGAGGCCAGAGACTTAAAGAGAAATCTCATGAGTTTTGTTGAATTTGGTGGCTGGATAGAGGACACAGAGCCAGACTGATGTCCCACTAGGAACAAAGCATCAGTCACAGCTGAGCAGTTCCGTTTTCTGATTGACCTCTTACTACAGAATCAGCAGGTATTCTGCCAGCATGTCTGTGCAAAAGTAGCTCTGAACTACTGAGAGTACGTCATGTCTTCTGCACAGCTGATATCTGCCGACATGAAAGGCAGCTGAGGGGACGGGGAAGGGGAGTGTAATGGAGTTGGGCATGAAGCTGTGTATAAATGGACAAAGCTGCTCCAACAGGACAAAGGAAGGGCTGTAAGAATATCAGACACAAATCTTCAAAAGATCACTTCATTAATTCTGCTGTTCTCAGAACAATTTGCTTTATTATTTCCATTAAGACAACAGAAACCAAAATACAACCAAGGAAGCATGACAATAAAATGACTCCTTATTACAGTGAATTTTGAACACCAACAGGAACAGAAAATAAACTCAGTATCTAAAAGAAAATGCATTCTCTTTTTAGATTTTATAGACTGAACACAGCCAGATAAGTGATCACACTATAGAATTTTGCAGAGGAGCTTGAAGGAGATACACAGCTACATGATATTGCAGTTAGCGTGATAGCATCTGAGGAGTCCATCTCGGCACCCTGCTGCACTCAGCACAATGTGTGCACACGGAGAAAACAAATATTTTCCACTTCCCATGTGATTTCGTTTTCACCCATCTTCTTTTATGTCCCCTTCATCTATAAGGATAGGATAATCCTATAACTAGGATTATAAGGATAATTCCGGGGGCTGCAGAGGAAAACCTCATTCACAGCAAACACCTAAAAAAATACAGTACTGTTAAATCAGTTCCCTGTAACAGCTATTCTGATAACAAATTTGTTAGTTTTTTAGTGGCATGGGGATAAGATGACTGCATGATGGACCCGAGAGTAGTCCCAGTAGTATTCTGTCAAGTTGCTGTCAATTTTCACTCCTTCTCATGCCACCACTGTCAAGCTTGTAAAACCGGATGCTATGTTACTGATGCAGTCAGATCAAGTTGCATTGATATTGTAGAGGTAGTTTTGTGAGTAATTAGAGAACATTGGGCTGCTGGACTCCTGACTGGTACCATCCTGGGCTGTAAATTTGTCTCAGAGCAGAACTCAAAAAAAATAATTGGTTTGGCTAGTTGTTTGGTTGGCTGGTTTGAAAGAAGGAGGAAAAAGAAAAAAAGGAAAAAGGAAAAAAAGAAAATAAAATAAAATAAAAAAGAAGGAAAAAAGGAAGACAAAAGGAAAGGGGAAAGCAGAGGGGAAAGGGAAAGGGAAAGGGAAAGGGAAAGGGAAAGGGAAAGGGAAAGGGAAAGGGAAAGGGAAAGG
>Ga0065711_1035114_pt1 | contig 22784 bp, 11 predicted proteins | sample Hoacrofraction12_FD_59098 | JGI IMG/M metagenome (GOLD analysis project Ga0065711, IMG submission 59098) | Hoatzin crop microbial communities from Cojedes, Venezuela - Epithelial fraction 12 v2 (version 2) | ecosystem: Host-associated > Birds > Digestive system > Esophagus > Crop | place... | reverse complement strand
GGGGCCGGCCCGGGCGGGGAGCCGATGGCCGCGCAGGACGTGCTCAGCCAGACCACCCGGCTGGCCTCCTCCAGCGCTTTGCTCCAGGTGCGGGACCTCCCCCCTCCTCCTCCTCCTCCGCGGTGCCTGGCGGGAGCCGCCTCGGCCCCCTCGGCCCGCAGGTGTTTCCCCTGCGGCTTCCTTCGCAGGTGCTGTTCCGGGTGGTCACCTTCGGGCTGAACGCGTTCACCCTGCGCTACCTCTCCAGAGAGCTGATCGGCGTGGTCAACGTCAGGTGGGCGAGGGGGAGCCTGCCCGGCACCCGGGCTGGAAGCTTCGGTCCGCACCTGGCCGTGCTGCGCCTGGGGCCCGCCCGGCGTGAGGCGGCCCCGGGGACGGGGCTGGGGAAGCCACCAGCTCGCTGGGGAGAAGCTTGGCACAGCTGCGTGTTACACGCTGTTGCTGTACAGTTTCCAGCCGCGTTTTTGGTTTGTAGCGTGCTGAAAGTGTTTTTGCTGTTTGAATAATCACGTGTAATTACTCTTCCTCCTTCTTCAGAAGGTGGTGATGATTTGTCTCATATCACCATGTTTTCTTCTCATACCTGTTAGATTTGTCTGTCAGGCGGTTCTGTGTAAGAGCTGTCAGTGATGCTACTGCACAAGGATTTCAGAAGTAGTATGTAAAGAAATAATTTTCTCTTTGTATTTTTTTCTCCTCACCTCCTTTAGGCTAACTCTGCTGTATTCAACAGTCGTCTTCCTGGCCAGGGAGGCATTTCGCAGAGCTTGTCTGAGTGGAAGCACAAAGCGAAACTGGACCAAAACAATTAATCTTTTGTGGCTGACGTAAGATACTTCTAAAAATTTACTGCTTTAGAATTTATTTCTAATTCTTCTCTGAGAGCTCACAAAATGAAAGCAAGTTTTTATTTACTGAGGCAATCATTTCAGCATTGAGCATTTAGTCGCCTCAGTTGTGTTTCAGGACTGATGGAGGGAGCTGGTCAAGTCTGTTGCTTTAGCATTTATGGACTTGATTTCTTTTTGGAGCGTGTGGGACAGTGCATTGCCAAAGATGTTATCAGGAGCCATTTGTTCTGTCACCCTGGAGTTTAATTTGTGTTGTAGCTGTTAAAGGAAAACCTTGTTGCACAAATACATAATCCTTTATTTTTTTTCTTTCTCTGCCTGCTTATTCTTGTTCTTCTTTTACCTCCTCCCCACCCCCCCCAGCTAATTTTTTTTTTTTTTTTCAAAGTCTTGAGCCCTGATACGATTTGGTGGCATGGCAACATAAATGTTTGTGTTGGGTAGGAGAGATCTGAAAAGGTGAAAGAAGGAGTTGGAATTAAGCAACAGGGAGTAAGTAGGACTACTTGTTTCAGCTGCAGGGTCATTTGTAGCAGAAAGTGGGTAGCTTAATGTCTACATGAAGCTGCAGCCATAGAGTGTAATAGCACATTGCACCTAAGCGGCTTTTATGACTTGTTTCTCTCTTCTGGTTCCTGGACGTGTCTCTGCTGCTTCCCTTCTGCCAGATCTAGCAGCTGTGCAGCCACAATTAGGTGGGTTGGGAAGTAAGTTTATCTGTCTGATGTGGTGGAAAACTACCCCTGCATGACAGAGTAGTAGTCTTCTGTTGGTTCACCCTACTGACTTTCCCTGGAACTGTACAGCTATTAATTACAACTGGCCCAGGAATGGGAGGTTCTGTGTGGGCATCTGCATCCAGGTATAAAGAGGGATTGTCCCTTTCTGGGATGAGTTTAGTACTTAGATTTTAAATGTATTAGATCTGTTGTATTCACTGTACTATAATCAGATTTCTGCTATTTGACAGCCTTTCAAGTGGGCACTAAATGATGAGTTAACAATGACTGTGTGCACCTTTTCCTTTTGAATTTTTCCTCATAGAGAAGCATAGTTTAAAAAGATTAATTTTCTTGAAGGATCTGAAATACATTTTAGGAGCTTGATGCAAATATGTTAGGGATCTCATAATAGGAGGGTTGAATAGATCCTGCTGCAATGATATACAATTTCTTGCACTTTGCCAGAAACCTTGTGTTCCTGAAGTAGTGTCAATAAAAGGTAATGCATGTCTGCACTCCTGAACCTAGCTTGACTTTTTAGCTACAGTCACTAATCGGAGTGGCTGTGAGCTACGGTAGAGCATTGTGAGCTGGCATACCTGAGGTGCAGGCATGAATTTTCTTCTGCTCACTCTGCTGTTCCTCTGTGGAGAACCAGAGATTTCTGGAAGACTAAGACTAGCAGCTGGAGTGGTGGTATCTTTGTTACTGGAAGATCCAGCAAAGCTTTTGTGCCAAACCCCTGATAACCACAGACCATAAAAACTGCAGTAGTGAGGGGTTTGCAGTATTCTGTAGGCTGATACGGGATCAGAAGTGTTCAGTCCCAGGGAAAAAGAAATGCAGATAGTTTACCTTGTGTTAGGTCTTGAGTAGAAAGTCAGAAAAATGTTGTCCATATCTTGTAAAAGAAAGTCTTAAAAATGTTTATTACAAAAAAGTATTCTTGGTGTTGTAACAATAGAAATCAGTTCCTCAGGCCTTTTTTTTTATTTGTTATGGCAACATGTGAAATTTTAATCTAATTTTCTTGGAGTTTTTTTTCTGCTTAAGTAACATTTCTATTGATTGTTTTTGTTAACTTTTTAGAGTCCCTCTTGGTGTTTTTTGGTCTATTTTCTTGGGCTTAGTCTGGCTACACTTGCTTGAAGTACCTGATCCTTCTGTGGTTCCTCATTATCAGGCTGGTGTAGTGGCATTTGGTCTTTCTGCAATTGTCGAGCTTCTGGGAGAGCCGTTCTGGGTTTTAGCACAAGCTCATTTGTTTGTGAGACTTAAGGTTAGTAAAGTACATGGGGTGTATGCATTGGGGGGGGGATTATATCTCTCTATTGAAAATACCAGATTCGTGAACTATATCTTAGTATATTAAAGCATATTAAAAAAATCCCACAAAACTGTGTGTACTTTTTAGTACTGTATGACATGGTTGTAACATAGATATGAATTTGTACCTGTTAAAGCAAGAAAGCTAGTTTATTTAGAAATTATCACCTTAGTGGTCATTAAATATTTAATCATGAATTTTAATTGCAGGGAGAGGCACACAGCTTCCACAGTTTTGCTTTTCTGTTGATTGTTGATATGAAATTGTGAAATGCAACAATTGAGAACACGATTGTCTCAAGCAAAATTTTCTCCCTTATGTCTCATACAAAGCACTGGCGAAGTGCAGTGGAGGAATTGTGAAATGCAAGAATAGAAAATTTGTGGAGAAAACACAATCTAAGATGGCCAACGCAGCAGAAAGAAACTCTTTGATAAAGTCTGACTTTTAAAGTCTGATATTCCTGCATAAATTCTGTGTGTGAAACTGCTGCTTTTTAAGTTTGTGTATGTGGCTAAGTTGGCAGAAAATAAACCGTCTCTATTTTCTCTTTCTTGAAGGTAATTGCTGAAAGCCTTTCAGTAATCTCAAAATGCATTTTGACGGTTATTTTAGTAGTCCTTTATCCTCAATGGGGCGTCTACATTTTTTCCTTGGCTCAGGTAAGTTTCCTGTGTTCTCTTTCTCTATAAATTCTTGATTCATCTGAGTTTTTATTTGCCTTTGGCATTTAGCCTGCTGAGTAACTTTGGGGAGGTGAAAGAAAATGTTCCTGGGAGGTTTAGGATGTAGCACTTGTGTTTAGTATTTTCTTGATACTTGTTATTGACTTGGCCCTTTACCTCGAGCAGTTTAATGGAGGTACAAGAAAGCTCACAGACACTCCTTGTGTCTGTGAAAGCAGAGTTTTCAAATCAGGGTATGTTACTCTGTGTAAGTTTTATGTTGACTTTTTCTTAGTTATACACTACAATGCTCTTCACCAGCTGGCTTCAGAATTAATGTTAGACTTAGACGATTACCACGTGTAATTTTGTCGGCCTGTGCCATCGACCTGTATCACGGTACCAGAAGGTGCTAATCATGTGTAACGTATTTGGGTTAAACCTTTTCCTTTGCTACGATGAAGGAGGGATATATTGGCACTGGACAAGTATGGCTGTGGCTTGTGCAGAGTTCACCCAGAAATAAAAAGGTGATCGCCTCTGATGTGGACATTTAGGTTATTTTTTTGTTCAGTTGTGGCAGTGGCTGTAGTAGGTATCTTATAACTCATCGAAGCTGGAGAAAAGGAGGCTGAAGGGGGACCTTAGTGCTCTCTACAACTACCTGAAAGGAGGTTTTGGCGAGGTGGGGGGTTGGTCTCTTTTCTGAAGTAAAAGTGATAGGATGAGAGGAAGCAGCCTCAGGTTGCACCAGGGGACCTTTAGATTGGATATTAGGAAAAATTTCTTCCTCAAAAGGGTTGTCAGACATTGTAACAGCCTTCAACAGCATTCTTGAGAGGTGTTAAATCAAAGTCTTTACTTAGTTTAATGTTTGACAAGACTAAGGGCTACTTAGTACCTTTTCTTCTCACTGGATTTGGTATGTAATTCTAGCATGCGATTCTACATTTGTAAGTTAATTTTATATCCCTGTTTTTTCTTCTCTCCTTCCCTGTCTTTCCAGCTTTTATATACCAGTGTTCTGGTAATGTGCTATGTAATTTATTTTGTGATGTTTTTGGGATCTCCTGAAGCAACGAAGAAGTCATTTCCAGTTGCTAGAATGAAAGCTCTATTACCTAACTTGCTGGAAGATGAGGTAGGTTGTACAGTTTATTTGTTGATTTTATTTTTTTTTTAAGTTTCTTGAGAGCGCTTTGAAAATTAGTTTGAGATAGCGGAGTTAATTGAATGATTTTGGGGTTATCTCTGCACTGTAGAAGATATGACCGGTTAAGGAAAAAAATTACATAAAAATTCTGTTTGTAGTTTGTACTAGTGAAATACTTGTCAGAAAAATGTTAGGAAACTTGACCCCTTTGTGGTTATGGGCTTGTGTTATTGCTGACTTATCTTTTAATATCTTTACACAAGCCATTAACTGGTGATAGAACATCTGCAGTGGGCAGGGCAGTGTCCAGGTATCACTGGATCTGAGGCAGGAAAGAAACCAGAACCATTTTACCATGGATTTTGGTACTTGAACTTTTCCACAAAAGAAACATGGTGGTACACAGCATCCTACAGATATACAAATACATCTCATGTTCTCTCAAAAGAAAATGAGGCGAAGAAATAAATGAAAAGACACAATGAGGAAGCAGACATTTTGACAAAGATGTACGGATTGAAAAGATAAAGGCAGTTCTTGGTTGCAAGGCTTGTAGAGACAGTTTGAAGAGCAGTAAACAACTTATATCTACAGTGAAGATGAAAGTTATATCAGCATGCTAAATGGCATGGGTTGTTTTTTTTTTTTCTTGCCTCCCAACTTTGATTAGTGTTTTCTGTAGAAAGCTTGTGTTTGGGTACTTCATTTGCAACAACAGTTATTTTCAGAAAGGAAAAAAGTCTGCCAGGTCGGAGTGATACTGGTGCTTGAGTTTAGCAATATTTTAGATTAGTTGTTAGTAACTGACACTGGGTTTTCCTCATCAGTGAAGTAAGTTAGAGTGAGCCTAGAATACTGTACTGGCTTTGTAGTCTCTGTTTCCACTCTATAGTTTCAGTCATGTTTGTTACATTTCAGTGCTTGTTTTGCAGACCTTTGTTAACTGGAGGGAAGCACGGTTGACTTGGAGTTTCTTCAAACAATCCTTCTTGAAACAGATTTTGACAGAGGGTGAGCCTTGATGTATAGTTGTGATGGAAAAGGGCTAGTGAATACTGTTTATGAATTTGACTTAGAGCTTGAGAAAACTGGGGGGAGGGTGTGGGCATGTGACTTTCAGAGATTTGTTGCCAGCAGATGTTACCAACCTGAATGAAGTTTTTGGAGGTACTCTGAACTAGGTTCTCTCCTGTTGGACTGTCACTTGAATACTTCATACTGGAAGTGGCTACACAAGTATTGGGAAAGATTTAGGGGCTTGTTCTTAAGTTATTTATTTTGAACTTACAGGTGAACGATATGTGATGACTTTTTTGAACGTGTTAAATTTTGGTGATCAGGGTAAGTGTAATGGTATTGTGGAATTGTGACTGCTCTTCAGATGGTTCTGAAAATGGCTTAAAGTATTTGAAGATAACTCACATCTGAATACTTCAAAGCCTTTGTGACTTTGAGATAGATTTCTGTGAATGATTCATACAGATAAATAAAAAAGATTAAGATCATGGATTTTAATTTTATTCTTTGGATAATAACTTTCCAATTGGATATGTGATACTATGTATCTTTTTTTAAAAGAAACTTCATTAGTACCTGATGTATTATAGTTGTCTGTCTTTTTTGGTTTTTGTTCTGTTTTCTGCTGTTTACTGTCTTCCTTTTGAATCTATGTTAGCTGCTATGGCAAGGACATAATTGTTTATAGCATTGCATCTCAGAACTGAATTATGTTCTATGAAAGAATTCAGTGTGGTTAGAGTGATGTATTGCAGTAGCTGTTCAGATGGCTGACTTGGCAGCACCTTGAGTCTTTATAGCTTGGGGAAGGAAAATAGGCTGTAATTGCTGGCCCACTGTTAGAAGTTTCTTGGCTAGTTTGAATTACTTTTAATTGCTGGCTGTAGTATGATCACCCATAAATACTGAGTATATGTGCTTACCGCCAGTAACTATGGCCACTTCCGAACCTCCTCCCCCGCACAACAATTCAGCGGCCTGTTACTTGAAGGGTCTTTAAAAGAGCAATGAGTACAAAAATGCCTGTACTCTCAAAATGTTGAAAACATTAATATCAAGTCCTATGAAAGCAGCCAGAACCTTATTCTGTTATTTCGCTGTGAATATGTAAAGTGCTTATCCGTATGCCTGGCTTGATATGCTCTGTGTGTGTGTGTGTGTGTGTATACAGGTTTGGAGTAGTATCTTGCTGAGGATACAGCAAGTATCAATTATCCAGCACAGGAAGTGCTGGTAAAATGTCTTGTAGGGTTGCTCTTCCACTTCAGTGAAAGTAAAAATAAATTAAAAAAAAAAAACAACACCTGACACTAAAAAGATATCTTTCTGTTTTCCTATATCAGTAAATTCTTACACTCCTGTTCTCATTCAGTGAAATTTGTCAGGATCTTTTACCTTCCCCTACAGTAAGAAAGCTGAATGCGGCTTGGTGCTGTTACTGGATCCACATCTCTAGTTGATGCTTTTGTCCTAGCTTTGCCATCTGTGAGCAAGCTTTGTAATTTTGAGCTGTGGCTGCTGTGACTGTCAGAATTTTAAGGGAACACTGCTTTAATGTTGCACTAAATTCTATTAGTCTTCTCTTTGTTCGGTGGAAATATTAAATTAGAATTCATGTCATTGTTAGACTTGGAATTGAAATGTGTCTAAAAACAATAGGGGTTGCTGCTGCTATGCTGGGTTTGTTGTTTGTTTTTTTTTTTTAAAGGTGTATATGATATCGTGAATAACCTTGGTTCACTGGTGGCCAGGTTTATCTTTTTGCCTATTGAGGAGAGTTTTTATGTCTTTTTTGCTAAAGTGTTGGAAAGAGGGAAGAATGTAAAGGATCAGAAGCAGGTACGTTTATTTTGGATTCATTACATGTCAAATGCTTGATTTTTGTTGCAGATAAGTTGCATCACAGAAGGGTGACTGTCAGAAGTGTGTGTTTAAATTTGAGTATAAAGGCTGTTAAAATAGGAAAGTTCAAGTGGAGAACAAAAATGTGGAGTGAGGCTGGACCAAAAAGAAAAGACAATAGGTAAAATGCTAATGAAATAGAAATTAATATATGCAGTGGCATAGTACTGCATTGTATTATAACTGAAGTTAACATTATCTGCTCCGAACAGTGCAATGTAAACCCTACTGTACTGTGCATTTCCAGATTACTTGGGCAGTTATTAAAATCACGAAAGCATGCTATTTCTGTCAGATAAATGCTGTCTGAAAATATATGATTTACTTGAAGATGTTAGTAGCAGTTATTAAACAGTAATGTTTCCAAAGAGTGCAGTTTTGGGAAGAAAAGAATTGTATTTTTCTCAAGCTTTTGAATTGTATGTGGTATATTGGTGGTTAAACAAACAAGAGCTTTGTTCCCCAGAGTAATACTCGTGCATGCTCTAGGTAAGAAATTCTTGATCAGTCATGAAGGTCAGACTGAGCTTTTATCTGATGCTATGACAGCTTTTTGCAGTAATCCTTCTACTTGCACATCAGCACGCAGTTAAACAAATCCCCTGCTTCGGGTCATTGGTGGGCCAAGAAAGGTGTACATACATGTATATTGTATATGTAGTGTACCTGATATGTACAGCTGGCAAAATGATTAGGAGTTTTCACTCTATGTAGTGAAATAACATTGTATTACAAGAATGCTTCTTGTAAAGAGGTAGTAGAACTGACAAATTAACTGTTCTGGGGCGGCAAATCCTGTAGTCCCATGCAGCAGTGAAAATCTGACCCTCCTGCTGCAGCCTTGGGCAGATGCTGTGCTCTTTTTTGCCATTTACTGACTCTTAAACAGGTGCAAGTGCTGTTTGCACACATTCTTAAACAGACATGTTCCTGGCTAATATTTGTGTAGAGTTTGTAACGTGTAAAACATAGAACAGAATAATAAATATGTAAAAATTGTTGGAAGTTAAGACTGTGTGTGGATAATTCAATAACAAAGGATATTTCACACATTTTTACACTGTGCAAGCTGATTTTTTTTCAATAAAGTAGCTTTTCTTTGTGAAAATAACTATTATATTGATTCCAGTTCTTGTAACTGACTAATTTCTTTTCAGGATGATGTTGCTATGGCTGCAAATGTATTAGAATTGCTGTTGAAACTTGTGCTTCTGATTGGCCTTACCATCACAGTTTTTGGCTATGCTTATTCTCAGCTGGCTCTGGATATTTACGGAGGCTCAATGCTCAGTTCGGGAACAGGTAAAGATTTATAGAGCTGGCAAAGAAGCCATTCTTTAGAAAGAGAAACTGTAGCTGTTATGAATTCTTGGGTAAATCAGCAGAATTCTTTTTCTGTAAAACTCTATTGAAATCAGTGACTTTGCTTGTCTGAATCCAGAGCTCGTGCCTTTGTATTAACATCTTTAATATGTAGTCACTTTAAACTAAAATATACCGAGGAGTGCTAAAGAAGTATGATTAAGGTTGGGGTCCTACCTTCCTGCAATTTCACATCATTGGAAAAGAATGTTTTAAAGGATTGATCACTCCATGATGTAAAACTGCTAACTCCAGCTGTTTAAGACCACAACAAACCCCTGAAAAAACCCATACAGCAAACTGGAACCAAAGAATCCATAATTTTAGTGAAGGAACAATACTACTTTTTTTGTTTTAATAGTGATAAACCATATAATGGTAACAATATTGCTGTAGTTGTACATATTGGGGGGTAAGTTTTACAGTCAAGGAATGGATTTTCAGGAGAGAAAGTATAGAATTGCAGAATCACAGAATGGTAGGGTTTGGAAGGGACCTCTGTGGGTCATCTAGTCCAACCCTCCTGCTGAAGCAGGATCACCTACAGCAGGCTGTAGAGGACCTTGTCCAGGCAGGTCTTGAATATCTCTAGAGAAGGAGACTCCACAACCTCCCTGGGCAACCTGTTCCAGTGCTTTCCTAGTGTTATAATTTCCAAAGGACAAGAAAAAGCTTCAGGTCTGAATGGAGAATTTTGAAGTTATGTATAAATTATCTCTGACCTATAAAAATCTGAATATAATTTTTTATCTAGGACAGTTTTGAGTGCAGTAAACAGCCTTCCAGTTTTTCATAGTGTTGTGTTCAAAATATACATTCTGTTGCTTTTAGTATGTCATATTGACTATTGGATTAATTTCCACAAATTTCTGTACCATAGAAATTTGAATTATGATAAATACTAATTTGTAGTTAGGAAATCCCTTTTACTAGAATACTGTTTTTTGATGTGTATCTTCTCTGTTACTATAACTGCTATTTTTGGGGTTTTATTTTGGCTTTTATTTTGGCTTGTTTATTTGTGTTCTTGTCAAGATATCTAGACAGGAAACTTGTTCAAATGAACTTAAGTTTCTGTTATTAGTGATAACATTGCAACTCTTATCTCTGAGTGTAAAAATAATGTGATTTTATAAAAGAAATAATAATCTACTTATCATTCTAATGTGTTTTTTAGGTCCAGATCTCCTCCGATGTTACTCTTTATATGTCCTGTTTCTTGCTATCAATGGAGTAACAGAATGTTTTACGTTTGCCTTGATGTGCAAAGAAGAGGTAGACAGGTAGGAAAGTGTCCCCAGGATATTCCTATAATCAGTCTGCATATGGCTTGCTTGGAGTTCAGTATGTGAACAGAACAAATGTTCCACATGGATATGTGCTTGGGAATGCTTGTTTTCCAAAGAGCGAATTTCTTCAGTTCCTTTAAGAACTATCTTCCTTGTCTCAAAGGCAGGTGCAATAGGTGGGCAAGCAACATGCCCTGCTTCTGTTTTTTACATGCTTGTATTTGTTAGTAAACAGTAATCTTAGTAAAAATTTATTTGTAATAACCTGATAAAGAGATTAGTGCATTTGAAATCAGCATAAAAATATCCTTCCCCTTTGAAAACCAACTCCTTATTTAGCTGTCTGCATGTAGATTTAGATGTAGAAGCTTTAGCAAGTATTTAAATATGTGGGTCAGAAGGTCAGAATTAAGAACGAAAAAGGTTATTATATTAGCTTTTGGTACATCACAAAGTGGAAAAGTAATTTAAATGTGAAGTGTTGTTTTCTGTACAAATGCACTTTAAGTTATGGTTTTAAAGACAGATGATCAGTTAATTAAAATTTTGCAACTGTTAAAGTTCTTCCTGTACAGTTATTGTATATCAGATACACTTCTGAATGATGTAAATTGTGGGTCTGAATTTAGTGCTTTACCTCCTTTAAATAGGAGGTTGGGCTGGATGACTTCCTGAGATCGCTTTCAATCTGGGTTATTTCTTGATTTTATTTTCATCTTGGGTTATTGACTTTGAAGCCTGGTTGCCTTCCCAGTGCTACTATCAAGCTTTTTCTGCTTGTGTAGCAGCTGTCCTGTACAAGGCCTTTTCAAATTAATTTCAATGATGTTTACTTTGCACAGTCAAAGTAGTATGTTTTAGACATAGCAAGGGCTGCTTTCATGACCCCTTTGAAGTATGAACTTGTTCTCAGAGCCACTGTTTGGAGTGGCAACTAAATAAAGCATCATCTTGTTGAATGTTATTTTTATTTAATACATAGGTAAAATAAAATAGCAAAAAATCCATAAGTTTTTACATTACTAATCATTATTACTGGATTTGACTTTCTGAAATGAGTATACAGCTGATCAGTGAAATAGAATTTCCTTTACATAGTGTAGTTCTTGGTTTAATTTTTTGATGCATTTTCCATTCTTTCGGTGAATTTTTAAATTAACAACTCAGTTCTCAAATTTATCTTCTTCCATTAGAAAATGATAAGAGAATTTCTGTTCCTCATTTAAGAAAATAAATTGCGATATTTCTTCAAAGATAAAATTAGTAAATAAATACAGTAATGGTATACATGAATTTTTTCTTTCTTTTTTTTTTTTCCCTAGGTACAACTTTGTTATGCTGGCCTTGTCCTTCACGTTTCTGTGCATCTCTTATTTCTTGACCCACTGGCATGGCAGTATAGGCTTTATACTTGCCAACTGCTTTAACATGGGTATTCGAATAGCTCACAGCATCCACTATATCTATGATTACTTCAAAGGAAGCACTTACAGACCTTTGACAGGCTTGCTTCCCTCGCCATTGTTGCTGCTTGTTTATATCATAAGTGGAGTAATCACTGGTTTCTCAGAGGTGAGCATCTTTTTCAGATTTTGCTTTCACTGTGAAAGTTAGTATCGAATGACTTTTTTGTCCACAAGCAGAGAAGTACCGTTAGCAAAAGAGGCTTAGAAGGATAGGCTGGAAGACTTGCATTACAGGCAAGGCAAGATACAGTATTAAGAGATTTTTATCTTTGATACAAAATTCTCTGCCACCTGTAGAAGGTGTATCTGACAAGTACATTTTAACGCGTTTCTGCTGTCTGTAGGTAAATCCATGTCCTTAGTTCTTAATAGTGATAGGGGAAAAACCAAAACAAGAACAGAAACAGAAGACAGAAGAAAAGAAATTGCCAAGATCACATTTATCGCATTTATTCAGACTACAGGATGGTAATTGCGCAGTCTAATAATTACGGAGATGGTAGCATTTCAGTGTACAAAAATTTGGCATAAATCCACTATGCCTTAGAAAGGAGAGCTTTGTATTTTGGAATGGGAGATTTCCAGTGGGGTTTTGTTAGAAAATAGCAGATAATAAGAGCTTCCACATTTGTCAAGTATCTACTAAATGCTCTTTTTTTGCTGACAGAATTTTGTTAAGAAAGCACGTGCTTCTAGAGATGACTTGTGCATGTGGCAAAACTCTGTTCAGCTTGATGGTGGTTTTAGGATGGTCGAGAGGTGTGTTGGACCATACTGTTTACTGATACAGTAAATCTACTTTGTGCTGACTAGTCTTCCTGCAATTGCTTGTTTCCTTTGTTGTAGGTATTCTTCTGCTGCGATAAGGGTTGGATGGCAAGGCTGATTCACATCAGCATGGGGGCTCTGTGCTTTGCAGCAACTATTGTTACTATGTTCTGCACAGAGACCAAGCTGATCCACTTTGTCAGAAGCCAGTTCCTCTCCCGGTATATGAAGAAAGGAACATGAAATGCTTGTGTGCACAATGGTTCTTGTACATGCTTGCAGTAAAGGGCTGTATTTTTTGGGTAAGATCTGAATGGAAAAAGGTTTCCACATGTGTTGATTGGAAGCATTGATACTGGAGTGGCAATGTAAAAGATTGCCAAGTGAATGATGTTTGGTCTTCTAAACTGGTCAGTACAGTGAGAGAGCGCTGAGTAATTTTCTTTTTATGCATCATTCTTTTCTAAGCTTTTCTTCAAACAGCCACTTTGGTGATGAATGAAGATCAAAGGTACACCCTTCCGCCATAACCTAGTTGAAAGACTTTGTGTAGAGAGCTCCCATTCTTACCAATGGGGAGTACATGTATGGAAGCATCGTGTGGCTTGCATCTGAAGATGTGATTAAGAATGCCCTTATTTGGCATGGTGGGCTGCGCAACCGGTTAGAAAATAGTCTGACAAACAAAAAAAACCCCAAAATAAAACCCACAAAACCAAAGCTGAAGAAAACACTAGAGCAGGGACCAATAGCAATATTACTGTTACTTAAGTAGAACATAATGTGGTGTGGAGAGATTGAGCTGTCAGTGTTTTGAAGTGTCAAGTGGTGAACAGAAAGTTCTGATCTTTACAGCCAAGTTAATGGCATACATACACAGCATGTGTCCATGCTAGCTATGTAAGATTGTTTCATTCAGCATGTCATTCATTTATGAGGGTATTAATTAACTGTCAAAAGTACTCTGAAGCTTCAGCTAAAAGAAAAAAGGGGTTTTGAGCAGTGTTTTACAGAAGTTGAGTACAATTACACTAGCGCTGAAGTTCTAGAATGTTAATTGTAAAACTTCTTATTTTCACTCCATTGTTTTTCTGTTTTTATCTGAGATTTTAAATGCCAGCACGAACAGATTTGTCTCAATAAAAATGACTGTCTTGTCTGTGAAATTGCATGTTAAATATATTTAATGAAACTTTTTTCAAGGATTTATGCATATTGAAACTTTCATTATTGGATAGAAAATGCTTCATTCGTTGCAACCACTTTTCCTCATGTATTGTTACTTTACTTGTTCAATCTTAACATTTGTATTGATTTTCTTTTTTCAATTGTTAAAAATTTGGACATACAGAAATTGTAAAATTATGTATTAGGCCGCTGTTTTAGGTTCACTTGTGTATTTTCTTGCTGGTCTAAGGTCTGAATTTGGCAGTTTCAGAATGTAGAAGTGGCAAGCTTATAGTGGTCAGTGTTCCCTTTGCAGTGTTTGAATGGACTAAGAAATGTGAAGTGATAAAAAACATGTGCTCAGACACGTACAGTCAAAAGCTTTTAGTGTAATTGTGTAGCAACTCCGCAGATCCTCAGACGGCTTGAAAAAATACTTCACTGTAATGGCATTGTGGAGTTCATCCTGGTGACTGTAGCTCACAGTGAAATGTGTTCTGGTATTGGTGTCTTCGGTTTGGTACTGTTAGAAACATTTTCTAAACTCTGGTAATTTTCACTTGGAGAATATTGCAAGAGATACTTTATATGAGAACTTGGTGATTGAAAAATTATCACAGACAAGCCAAAATAAAACAGTGGAAGAGAAAGATGCGCTTTCTGAGCAAATGGTGGTGTCTTGGATGCCTGGCTGGAAGGTAGTAGGGAGAGACTTGCTGATTCTTCTGAACTTACGAAGTCTACCAAAATAATCCGAACTATGTTGTTCTGTCCTGTTAAGTGAATTGTGTAGTTCTTTGCCTTGTAAATGTTTCCCTTCTGAGTTGTGTGCAGCTTGTTGTTTGTTTTTTTTTTTCTCATTTCTATCCGGTATGGAGTTTATTATGAAGTACAGCTCTGTATGTCACAGAGATTGAAATGTCTTTATTATAAATTGTCAATGCATACAGTTTCTTTTCCGTGTTCATAATTCACAAAAACTGAGACAGTTGAACTTACGGACGCTTTTTAAGGTCTGTCTTTTTCTGCATGACTTTGGAACCTTACTGTGGGAATATCTCAATCTGTGCAGTGAATTTTAACAACTACTTGGAAAGAGAAATTTTGTACAGCCCTGCACTTAAAGTGCTTTGGAGATTGAAGAACTGTTTGTACAAAAGGAGCTTGAAGTCATGCCGTCTTGTCTGGTCTTATGATCCCAGGTGTACAGTAGTATTTGCTTTTGCTGCTAGTATCGTCATAAATAAGGTGATGTGAAATCTTGCTGTTCAAATAGTGAGCTGTCTAGTCTCATAAATCTTTTTTAACATAAATGCTGTGTTATACATTTAAAGAGAGGTTACATTTTTAAACTAATTAGTTTGATTTCACATTGGAAGGGCCTGTAAATATCTCTTGCATCTGAACAAGTGAAAATGCAATTTTGTATGAATCAGGAAGACACTTAAAGTTGCTTAATCATTGTTCATTTGTAAATTAAGGACATTACTCTTTTAAGCTTGATCTGTAAGCAATTCAGCGACGGTTGGCTGGGTTTTGTGTTTCAGGTTTTTTAAAACATATTTTATGTGGCAGGAAACTGCAAGGAGGGACAGGAAGTATAAACCTATGAAGCTGTCTCATGGTTTCTTATTTATCTGTGTGATCCTTAATGTGAAAGCTGTTAATTGCTTTATTTATAAAGAAGCAAACTGTCAGACTCGGGGACAAAGTTGAGACTGAACTTGACCAAATTTCCCTTTTGTTTACAGTCATGTTAGTCTGTTAAAGGCACAGTGGGATGCTTGTCTATAAATTTCATGAAACTGTTTTGCAGTATTCTTCTGAAATCCTTTAGTTCAAGGTAAGGGAGAATTAAACCATTTTCTTGGGAGAGAAAGTTATGATTTCATACGTAATGATGTGAGGTTTTTAATAGTTGGGTGAATGATATTCAAACATCTCTAAGATACAATGGTTATCTAATAGGATAACACCGAATAAAATTTATTTCCCTTACAAGTTGTTTTTGTCTTTCAGTTGAGGCTTATTGTGGTGTTATTTGTATCTTTGGTACAGTTGATGCTTAAGTTTGGTTGGGTTTTCTAGGATCTTTTATGTATAAATTAATCAGCTTAGAAACTTATGCACCACTTCCTAACAAATGCATGGAGAAAATTTACTGTAGTAGTATTGTAGGAAGTGGCATTATTATAGTCACCTTTTTTCCTCTTTTGCTTTTTTCAAAAGGTATGCTTGTATGGTTTGGGTTTGCTTTTAAACAATGTACTATTGTGATAAAAACTGCTTAAGTGGACAGGAGCAAACTTGGTGCTTCATGAGGTTTGTTAGCTGCATTATGCTGCCACTGGCAGCACTAGTGTTAGGTACTAACCAGTTGTTCGACTGTTCTTTTCTAGTATTGTCAATATTTTACTTGTGTGTAAAGAAGTGGGGGGAGGCGTGCCTTTTTAGGAAAAAAATTAGGGGGTAAAGCTTTTACTTTAATGGTTAATCTGCTTTGTAGGCATCAAAATTAATAAATGTAAGCTTGAATGTTGACCACAATTTAGTACCCGGAAGAGGTGTTGACTTGTTAGGCCATAGAAGGATTGCTTGAGTTTTAAGTACCTTGAGGTCATCCAGTCCTGATTAGCTGGCTTCTGGATAGTACTTAAATCTAAACTTTGAATTTCTTTTTGTGGATTTCGTATTTGTTGCTGTTTGAACATGATACTTTTTTATGGTTTAATTACCCTTTTTTTAAAGATAATGCTGAAGAGAGAGGATCTGAGGTACTGTGAACCATATCATTGCATCAACAGATCTGCTGAGATGTAATGGTTTTGTTTGGCACAAAATATATAACTCATTTGCATTCTGATAGTGCTATGTAAATGTACTTCATTTTCATTATAAGCTTAAAATGAAGTTTGAAGCTCTCCACATCTGATGCACAGCTGGGCCATGGAAACTAAGTGCAAAGCATGCTCAAAAGCATTAGCAGCCGGGGGATCTAAACAGTGATAGGAAATGCTTATCTCTGTTGCATTTTGGATTACTTCCACAAAAAGATGCTTGTGTTCTTTACTTCATGGATCTGAGTTGTGGTTCGTGCACTACCTTGCTGTGATCTAGAAGGAGGAAGGAACCCTTTTCAGCTGGGATGTCTGTAACTGCACACTGCTATAGTGAGCTTCATTCATGGAATCTGATGAGTGTGCAGCTAAGGTAAGGTGGTGGTTTTCCTGTTGTAACTGTGGAGGAAAGATAGAATAACTGTCTTCTGTTTTGTCATACTTCCTGTTTAGTGGTGGTAAGTGAGCATCTAATAGAGCTCTGTGTGTTCATTTGCTGGCTAGGTTTTGTGGTTCACAGGTATGTCTGACTCCAGTGTGACTTGTTTCCAAAAAGTTTTATGCCATCTTACTGAACTGAAAAGGTGTAAAGATGTGTAACCGGACATATATGTTTCAGAAAACAGAAATAGGTAAAGCTGTGACAAGAAGAAAGAAAAAATTAAGATAGCAGTCCTTAAACAGAGATATGATGTATGAGTAGTTCTAATATGCTAGTAAATGAGAAGCATGTTTTATTCTTTGTAATACAATTTGGAGAGGGAACTTCAAAAAGAGACGAATGTGACAGAACTTGGGAGAAGACTGCAGTGTTTTGCCCATGACTTTCTTGAATGCAGGAATGTTTCATATTTGCTCCCTCGTGGCTCCTGTGTGGGAGAGGGAGGACTGTGAAACAGTGCATTGATGCTGGCCCAGAAAATTGCTTGAGTCTCGGAGAACAACTGAGGCCTACCTGTGCACTACCTGTGAGAAGGAGCCTTGTGATCACTTACGAATATTTTCCAGTTCCTTCCTTTTTATGATTTTTTTTTTCTTTGAGTTTCATTCATCTGTTGGTAAACGATTCACAACCAGCTCCTGTTTTTAAATACATCTTTTTTTGTTTGCTGAAAAAATCAACCTAGTCAGTCTCAATGTAAAGATGTGGTGGGTCACTGGAGTCCTCCTGCACTGGGGTGGGATGGGGAATGTGTGGTTCAGCTAGCTGAAGGCTATGTTATGGCCTGCTTACAAGTCCTGAAAGCAAGGAATGAAGAGGGAGTAAATTAAGGTTGCACAGAATTGAATTGTGGCTTCTTTTTGGTTCTGGGTGCTTGACTTGACAGTACTAATGTTTTTCTAATGGAAGGGGTTTTGGGGAATAATTTTATAAAGAAGTACCATAAAGTGCACTTAAACGCCTTCTGTTATTTGTGTAATGATTTTTAGCAGTCTTTCAGGGGAGTGGGGTTTATGGTATGAGGAAAGGAAGAAGGGAAATGTGGCACAGTGCGGTACATGCGCAAGGAGCGTAGTGTTCCTCTGAGGAAGCGTCTTTAGTCCTGGAGTTACTGCCATGTCTGAATGCGTTTCTGTCAGTACAGCAGACTATGCCCATGAAGTAGAGTATACTTTGCTACAGACTGCTTGTCATTCTGGTTTACTGGTCAGGTAGGCTTTTATTTATGCATTGAAAACACAGGTAGTAGTGTCTGATAATATTCTTTAACAGTCTTCCCATTTGAGGTTGACTGTATATTAGCCTGAGGAAACTGTGGGGTTTTCTGTGGTTCTGTCAGAATTGTACTGACATTTTTAGCATTTTTCTTTATCCTCCTCAGATGACTGTTACACAGTAGCTCTGCACATGCTCGTCTGGGACCCCTGCTGAAGCACAGGACTAGGACCAGGGGACTGTCAGGGCTTTGCTCAAGTCCTGCTCAGCACAGACAGGTTGGACAAGGGCTGGGTGGAACTGCCCCCGCTCAGCAGCGGGTAGGTGTTGTGACCCATGAACTGGGTCTTGTGCTGCACAGCTGTGAGCACCTCGGCTCAGATTTCTAAGGAAAAGTTGAGAGCTGTGAAAACGTCTGTAGTAAAGCCATGCAGGGTAAGAAGGCTAGGATTGCTTTCTTGAGACAACAGCTCGAGGATTCAAGAGGAGGACCCCTACACCTTCCTGAATGTAAATACAGAGTTGGAAGATGGCAGTGCAGGAGGCCTGAAGGTCCATTTTGGGGAGCTGCAGAGATTCCCTGCCAGACTGTCTGCTAGTAGAGACGCTGTGTTGTGAATGTACTGTGCTTGATGGCTTGCTATGTTCCACTGCTTCTGTGCATCTAAATTAATATATGATTTCTCCTTTGAAAGTTGAATATATCTTGCTTCTGGAGTCTGTTTGCAGTTGACAAAAGTTGCCTGAATGAAATGACTCGGAGGGTGGATTGCAAATTGATGGGGAGTGCAGGTAAACTGGGTCTTTTAGAGTGAAAGCCTGTGACTGATAGTGGAAAAGCACAATAACAGAAACTGGGAAAAAAATGCACCATATACAGTTTTGGTGACTGGGTGTTCAAGGTACTTAGTTGGGATTCTACCAGGGCTCACTGCTCACCAGGTAGGGAGAAGGAGAAAGAACTTTTTCCCCATCCAGAGGAAAATTTAGGGATGTAAGTCATCTGAAAGATATTCTGGTATGGGAGTAGGAAGCTTTAATGGATGAAGATACGTTGAGGAAGGCTGGAAAAGCATTTGCAGTCTGTCAGGGAAGCATTACACCTAAGGCCATGTTAAGGTTGCTGTGGTATGGGCCTTGTGGAGAGCTGCAACCAATTTCACTAGTCTATTACAGTTAGGAAAAGGTAAATTAGTCTCTGTAGGGTAAGAAAAGGTGCATTTGAAATCAAAGGTTGAATTTTTGAAGGAACAGAAATAGAATCAATGGAAGAACAGAAGAAAAGTAGTGCAGAGTAGTGTGCCTGTGCTGCAGAAAGCTTAAGTTTAGCATGTGATGAAGTGAGTCCAGACAGCATGTGATGAAGGACAAATAAAAGACTCTGCAATAAAAACTCAAGCTGAGAAGTTAGACTCGCAGTTGAAAAAAGTTTAAGTAGCTTCAGGGTGGTAGTTAAAAGCAGTATTGTAGATTGGAACATTCAGCTTGCTAGAGGAGTCGCTTGGTCTTTGAAAAGAGCATTGCAGGAAGAGCAAGATGTGGTTGGATTTATCAGTGCAGAATTAGCCTGGAAGACCTCAACTGTTACGACTGAAGTGGAGATAACTGGTGCAATCCAGACCACTTTGATGCAGATACACCAGGTTACCTGGAAAACACATTCCTTTCCTCACCCTGTGCTGCTTTGGGTCAAGCCTTAAACCAGTTCTCTTCTGCTAACCAGGCTGTATGGGCAGCCCGTATGCAAAAGGGTGGGAGAAATTGTGGGTGGTGGCTGACAGATCAAAGCCTCTGGTGCTCCTGGAAGAAGCTGTCTCATACCATGTGAGTGAGAATGTTAATCTCTAGCAAGGATTTTAGGATGCAGGGAGTACGTGGCAGCGAAGAATCAAGTTGTGGTGCAGACCATGCTTCCCCAACAAGATACACGCTGCCTGAAGGAACTCGGAGCAGACATATAGCAAGCCCACGGTTAGCACAGTGGTTTTGCAGGTTTAATGAATTAGGGAACAGAAGTGGAAAAATACAAGGTTTTTGCACCAGTGATGTATGGATTACAAATAGAAGTTTGAGTATGAATGTTCACTGTTAAAATAATAGAAAATCTGCTGTACTGAGTGTGGACTCAGTCTTGAATGAACAAAGAAAGGAAACTGGCAGATACCGCTACTTGCAGATCCACTTTAAAATAGGGGGTGCGTGTATGATTTACAGCAATTTGGGTAAAGGAAGAAACAGAAGTGAAAGGAGTGTCTCTTCTGCTTGAGGAGGTGAAATGTCAGCCATTAAAAAGTAACAGAAGAAGACATCACTGTTTTCACAGATTTGGAATTGGCTTGACAAGCTGTTGCTAAGTGGTGGTCAGTGTGGGGAAAGAAAGGCATGTCCTCAGGGAATGGTAGAACACTAACACTGTTTGGGAACACGTGGCTCAGTCCCCAGGGATTACATAGGTCTAACTGTGTGTGGAAAGGCACAGCCCGGCTGTAATTGTAGAAGAAAACTGGTTGTGTAGTGTATCAGGAAGAAATAACAGAACAAAGAATAGACCAAAACACAAAGATAGACCAGTCTTGCAAGGAGTGATCTAACCAATTTCAAGTAAAGCCTTGAAAGAGTGAATCAAAAACACAGGAACTTAATGTCCATTGTAAGTTATTATGGTTTATTTTACAGGATGATGCATCATTATTGACTTGAAGTAGCTCAGCGTAGTGATGATGATGTTGACTTCAGTAATGTCCCTTTAAGCAAGCGTGTAACTATAGAGGGACTCCAGGACGGGTAAGTAAAACAGAAGGGAAGTGGTTTGAAACAGAGGAAGAGTAAATACTGACAGTACTTTAGTCAGGACTTCGGAGAAGTGTGGAATTTAACATGTATATGAAGGAAAAATTACCAAGGAAATAGTGCAGTCATACTGGGGTACAGGGAACACTGAAGGATTGTATCTGTAAATATTAGAGGAGGCTTGTGTGTGTCTGCTAACCAAAGCTTGCTCCCTCCCTCCACTTACGTATCTGTGTAATATTTTCAAATGTTAACTGCAATTTCAGTTGATAAAAATGATTGCTGTTGATATAACTGACCATAAAACTAATACCTCTTTTTAGAATAAAGAATGGTAGAGATACCTGTAGTCTAGTAACAATATCAGACATCTTAACAATGAAAGAACATTTTTCTGTGTAAGCTATAGGAGTTCAGAGCAAAGACTTCTGGAATGAGACTGCACCAGGAAAATGTGATGATTCTTCACTGTTATTGGAGTTTTTGCCTGCTGTATTAGAATACTGCCATAACAATTATTTGTACTAAATACAAAGCTTATCTACTTGTTTGAAGGGGAAACATGAAAGCTGTGGGTACCAGGCAAATAGAGAACAGACATAAGCAGATCACAGTATTGTTCAAGCTTACTGGCTAGAATATTAGCAAAAAGGTTAGAGTAAGAAGTTTGCTGTCTGGATAGAATTAATCCCTTATAAAAGTGGGAGGCTTGCTCAGTGAATAATTTCATCAAATTAAAAAATAATACCGGTATGAGTTGTATTTTTCTTCAGTGAAAACATAGTATTTATCTGTCATTAGAAATGACAAACAACCGTGGTGGTAAACGAGCTTATAGTTAAAGAATGTCACTGTCCTGGAATACTAGCTGAAGATGTCCTTTAGCTAGAAACAAGCTTTGCAAGGGGAAAAAATAACAGTTAAATGAGCTTTACAATCATAAAAAAAAAAAGCACCAATGTAAGTTGTAGCTGCTCATGCAGAACTTGAGCATGTCATTACATGCAATTACTGTTAATCTTTGGCACTGCAATTAATAAATTCTTTGATGCCATATCTCAGTTATCAATAAATCACCTGGCTTCTAACAAGAATAATTGTTTCCAGATGTCAAAACCTTGATCAATTTCTATGCCATTTGTTGCAATCACAAACTCCTGATGTTTGTATAGGTTGTGACAACATGCAATGACAGCCAAATATGTTTTGCCCAGATGAATGTGTGTATGTCAAATGTGTATGCGTGTTAGAACATCAGGTACCAAATGAAATGTTTCTGTTACTGCACAGCAAGCATTAAACACCAGTGAAATCCATTTTGCGCTGATGTATTCATAAATATTTATTGTAGTAGCAGTTTTTCTAAGCACCTTCTGGAGACCATTTCTTATGGGAGGCTGGGGTAGCTTACAAACTTGCCTCAGAAATAATTTGTTAAACTGTATGGTTTACTTGTTTTGCTTGTTGTTTGTTCTTTGTGGCAGTGTGCACAGGATCTTCATGACTATGTCAACTTTTACAAAGTCAGGATTAAGACAAAGGGACTGTGGTAACCTTTGGCCAAAGCAATAGTGCTCTGCTGATCCTGGTGGGCTATGGCACACTGGTTATATATAAAAATGTGCTGTTCTTTTGATACAAGCATGGAATGACTTAACTTTTTTCTTTCTTTTTAGAAGTTCACTTGAGAAATTGTATAAGGCTCTGTAAAGAGTGCCTTTGAACAGGATTGTTTTTGGCAAATCAAGACTGATTTTTGTTTGTCAAACAATTTCTTGCATGTTGCTTCCTGCACACCCCCCCCCCCCCCC
>Ga0065711_1035113_pt1 | contig 22786 bp, 21 predicted proteins | sample Hoacrofraction12_FD_59098 | JGI IMG/M metagenome (GOLD analysis project Ga0065711, IMG submission 59098) | Hoatzin crop microbial communities from Cojedes, Venezuela - Epithelial fraction 12 v2 (version 2) | ecosystem: Host-associated > Birds > Digestive system > Esophagus > Crop | place... | reverse complement strand
GGAGGCGACCGTCGGCCCCTCGGCAGGTGCTGTCCCGGGTGTCGCCCTGGTTCGCCTTGAGCAGCAGCTGTTTGGTGTGTGAGGTGCGCTCCTCCTGCCAGCTGAGAGGGTAGCGGCGCGGTTGAGCTGCAATCTGTCTGTTATTTCGTGTTTCTGTGTAAAACGCGTCTCTGGTGAGTTTTTCCTTGCCGTGTCGCTCTTCCTGTTCTTAATCAGTTTGGTCATTTCTTCATCCTCTGATTGTTTTCCACGTTTTACAGTAAAAGTGTTTAAACACTGTTTGAGTGTGCTTTTTCAAAGTTAAGATAAAGCCCTACGTGCTCGGAATAAGTACATTTTATCTCAGCTATGGGCAGAATGTGTGGATTCCTGCGTGATGTACTGGCCTGAAAAAGGGAAACTGCTGTGGAGACATTTTACTCTACATTTTACTCTATGGTTTTCGGCAGGATTAGTGAGTATTCTGAGAGTATGGAGAAGTAAACCGCTGGCATTTGATAGTTCTGATGGTCTAGCCTATACAGAAGATGTGTTGTTTCTCAGGGTTACCTGAAACTTGGAGGCCACCACAGGTTTCGGCTATCGCATGTACTTTAAGGCATTACTTCCCAGGTGAAGCGTTGGCACTGTAGTGTGTTTGTTCAAAGTTATAAATAAGGGTTTCAGCTGAACAGAAATGGGGACCCTTTTGCTAGTATTTGGATCAGCAGGTTTATGGTGGGATATGTGTTTGATAAGGTTTTTGGTTTTTTGTGGGATTTTTTTTTTTCTATTAAAAATGAATTTGAGAACTTGCCAGTTCAGAGAACAAGGTGATTCATCTCTCTTCATGAGAATACTGATTTTATATTCAGCTTCTCTGGATTTTATTCCACTTCTGTCCTGTGTCTGTCAAGCGGATGTTTATCCCACAAAGTGGTGTGCCAGTTTTGTGGGTGGTTGTATGGCGGCTGCCTGTGTAGCTTCTCACCATTGGGTTTCTGGTTATCTTTTCCTCATGCAAACACCAATGGATAATGAGTGCTCTTCTGTTCAAGAACCGTTCTTCTTCTCTGTGGTGATCCAGTTCTTTGTAGGATTTCTTACAAAGACTTGAGTTTTGACTAGGATGGCTTTTTAAAGATTTCCCTTGCTTTTCAGAGACTTAATTTCTCTTCCCAGTAATGCACACTGTTTAGTTTTTTGAAGCTTTAATAATTTTAATCTTTACTATTGTTGCGTAGATTGTTTCTTCTGCTCATATTATCCTTTTATGGTGGACAGCAATACTAAGTGTTTTTTTTAGTTACATATACCTATTACATATGCCTATTAGGGTATTTTGAATTACCACAAAAAGCTGTAGCAGTTAAAAACAGCTCTTAAAAAGTAATGTTGCACAAGCCAAGCTATACCTCAGTCTTAAATTTTGTTGCACCTTTTGTGATGAGATGCAAGTATTTTTGGAACGCTGATATTAGTTGTTACTTTAATCTCTAAAGACATAGTTAAAGGGATCACCTAATTGTAATTAACGTTTGCTGGGTTCAGAGTGATTTCAGCAAGTATGTTAGTTGTTTTATGTATTGCTTAGATTTCTACTTCAGGGAAGACGTGTCCTGTTAAGTAATGTGAAAGTGGCAAACAAAGAGAAGTGGTGTAGCATGAACATTGAAGAAAGTACTGTCACTGTTTTGTGTGCCAGTAGAAGCGAATTACTTGTCACTTCCTTACAAAAAAGATGATAGAAGAAAAAGAAATATTGCCTAAAAGAGAATGCTGGGAGAGCTCCCTGAGCTATATGACCCTGCATTTTGTAAGGAGGACCTGCACGTAACCCTTTTACCTGTTAGGGGTGTGCAGAATGTAGTTGATGCATCCTCGAGTCGATGATCATTCAGTGCCCTGAAGTAGAATATGTGGCATTACTGCTGTGGTTATTGGCATTAAGAAAACTGCTCATGTGCATTGACCAGTAACTGTAGGGTTTTTTTAAAAGGAATCTGACTGGACAAAATTTCTCTTCAAATTCACGTGGCTTTAAATGGGTCTTAAAATTTCCTTGAAACCTTGAAAACCATTTTTTCTGATTGCTGTTCTAACATCTCACGCAATAAGAAACTGCCTATAAACACAAAATCCAATTCAATTGATAGTAACTACTGTCAGGGGTGTCAAAAAAACCCCTTGGAATTCTGTGTAAAAAACCCTTGTACCTTTAGTGATAGTGAATTTTAAGTATTGCGGTTAACTTCAGTTGGTAATGACACCATTGTATAGATTTGAGACTGTCATGGTGATTTCTTATAAATCCTTCCCAATAACCATTGTAACATAGCAAGAACTGTGTAATTTTTGGGACCACTGATTGCTATAAACTGTTAAAAAACAGAAACCATTTCACGGAAGAGATAATTTTCAGGAACCATCTGCCATTTCTCTAGCAGAATTCCATTTTTCGTGTAATGAATTATTTTATTAACGAATTGATTTAAATGAAGTTGAATGAACATTGATATAAGGACAAGTACTTTAAGGACTGAATTTGTATGTGTAATTTGGAAGCTTAGTATATGGATTTGTTTAAATGTTTGCAATTCCAATGGTATTTGTAGTGCTAAAATTTAAGCCTGTCATTGAGGAACTTGATTATTTCAGGAGTAGCTATTTTGGTGTATATTTCTAGATTAAAACAAGAAGTTTACGAAACTAAATTGAAAGAGATGACTCTTGGTCCTGAAACAGGAAGGTCTGTACAAAAATACACCCAGACAATCCTCCATTTTTGGAGAGCGAAGTCAGTTTGACTCTGTTGCATCTCCCAGAGACTTGGAGTGTCTTTGGAGAATGGAGCTGGCTGCTGCCTTGGTTGAAAAGAACAGAAACCTACTGCGGTCAGTCTTATTTCCTTAGTGGTCCTGTGGAGAGCCTTGAATGATGAGGGAACTTCCTGTGTCAGCTCTCTTCCAAAGTTCAGGCTAAAGTAACCATTACGGTGGTCTGTCAGGATTTGGGGAACTGTTATTGTCTTACAACATAGAGCTTCATTTTCAGGTGGAGAAGAGAGGGAGGGTGTTGTTGTCTAACAGCTTTCGGGTCCCTGACATCCTTTTTTTGGCTTCTGATGAACGTGATTGAGTCACGACAGTTACCATCATAACTTTATAGTCGCTGTGCAACAATAAAAAAATGGACTTAGCTCATTCAGGCTCTGTTTTCCTTATGGCTGCTGTTACTTTCTGACAGACAAAATGACTGTTTATGCTTCCCCTAACACCTCCCACTCTTTTGAGACTGCTACTGGTTATGTTGGGTTTTTATAAGAGGAGTGCTTGCTTAAGGTATCCCGAAATTTTTTTTCTTTTTTTTTTTTTTGTTTTTAAGATGTACACAGTATTTTCTGCAGAAGACATTCAGAAGCTTCTGTTGCAGTGGTCTGTTCTATTTTTATGAATTGCAATGTAGAAAAAAAATTTCACTGACATCTGGACTCTGTAAAATAAAATTTTACGTACTGATTAGAACTGCAGCTTGATTCTGTGTGCAGGCACACAAATATGTAAATACCTGTCAGGAAATAGACATCTGAGGAAAAGGAAAATCTGCAAACCTAAACCTCACGCTTTGTTACCACAGATAAAACATGTTGAAAGAGAAACCTCATCTTCCAGATCATTGAAGTCGGTTTTGTTTTGTTTTTCTTCTTCTTCCCAGTTGAATGTGTAAATACGTTTCAAAAGGTCAAAGAGACCAGTTTAATTCTGAAGGAAAAGACGCTTCAGGTTGCATAACTATATTCTGTGTTCCATTGTCACCTCTCATGGTGGATGGCTGTGCGGGATTGAGAGCAGGGCAGCAAGCTTACCCTCATTTACTCTTTATGCGTTACTCCTGCTTAGGAGCAATCTGTAGGATAGGTGCTGCAGGTCAGAGGAGCTGCCTGACCTCTAGGTGTCAGGGGAGCGGATGGAGAACTGGGGATTTGTAATTGTGAACAAAAACTATTCTTGCAGCTTCTCCTTGATACCTTTAAGACTTGTCTTTAGGAAGACACAGGTTTTGGTGGTGGGATTTTTGCTCTTTCTTTGATTAGCCTTTTTTTGCATTTTGTGCCGGGCTCCCCATAAGTTGTGGCCTTTAACCAGCAGAGTTCCTGTGCGATGGGTTGTAGGATTCCCAGGAACAGCATTACATTTGCACCTGTTTTCTCATTCGTGTTGCATTTCTTGACAACTGCTTCGGAGAAAGTTGTTTCCTAGCAACTACTTCTAGGGGTCTCGTCTCACATCAGACTTTCTGTTGTGGTCACAAGGAAAGTGTTAGGAAGTATCAGCTTTCCTGTTCCCTTACATATTTTCCTATGGCTGGTTCAGACCTCTTAACAGCGCAGAGCTTGTCTTTGAGATCGTAACTCTAATTCAAATACCACTTGAGAAGCATTTTTCTCGAGGTATTTGTCCTTGTAAACCACACTTTAAAGTTTCAGAAAGTTTCTTGGATACTTTGGTACTCACACCCAAAAGTATACAAGCCAGAAGACGGATAATGATTGATAGAATGTCACTTTGAATTTTGATAATATACTAGTTCCTGTTCTTTTGTAAGGGCAGGGGGTCTTAATTTCTTTTGTGACCCTGTTGTTATTAGGCAGTTTGGTGTTTTTTTTAATGCTTCGGACAATGTGTTGGAAAGAGGGGTTTAAATTTGGAAGGAAGATGATTTTGTGGCTGAAAAACAGATTCCACAAGCATGGGAGGAGGATAGCTTACATTTTTCTTGGTCCTTTTATGCTGTGCTCATGTAGGCTACCTACCATAGGATATAGCTTATTACAAATGATCCATCCCAGTGGGTGCTTTGATTCAAGTGTTAACACGCACCTTGCATCCTCATCTAATCCTTCCTGCTTTTGTACGGTGAGGTTTCATTTATGCACTTCTTCTGTAGCATAGCTAGCTAAGATTGGGTGTTGGAGGTGTGTTTGCTGCCTCTGTTTGGTGTGTAATGAAGACTGTTTCTATTTGTTTTTCTGGGAAAACTTTCTCCTCCCTTTAGGAGGAAAGAATGCTTTCAGTTGAATGCTTTAGATAACAAATTGTGAGGGACCGAGATAAGACTTTTCTCACTGGAGCTAACCGTGTCAAGAATTTGGTCAGGGTTCCTTCCATCAAGAGAGTAAACCTTGATAAACCTGCCTTTTCAAATGATACCAAGAAGTCTGACAAAAGATGTTCCTTCTCCTTTGAAACATTGCTGTTCGTTTGTACTTCAGCTTGCTGGTAACAGTCCAAAGTTCACTCAGAGGAGACAAGGGAAGTAAATTAGTCTTTTACTTCACAAGATCAAAAGCTATCAGTGTCAGAACAAGAACAGAATCAGTGTCTTAAAGCTCTTTTCTGCTGTAGCCTGTAATAATTTCAACAGTGGTTAATTTTGGAAAACTTATTTTTCCTCCATCTGGGCAACTCTGCCAGTGGGTGCTTCAGTTTAGGCAAGAGATACTTTGCTATGTTAAATAACCTGAGCAAAGCTGGCAGTTGAAGTGCCTGTCGCTAGTCTGCATTGGGTCAGCACAAATCAAATTTCACCAGGTGAGCAGGAAAATGACTAAAGGATGCTGAATTAGCCGTAAACATGGAGGCTGCCAGTGATTTACTGGGGGGCAGATAATTTGCACTGCCAGGCCATTGGCTCATTATAAATGCAGAAATTGTACCTGGTGTCTCAGGAAGAAAAGCAAGAACCGAGAAGGCTGACCTACTCTCCTGGTTTTGGTTTGTTTTCTGATTTTTTTTTGTTTGTTTTTTTTGTTTCGGTCTTATAATAGAATCAGTATGAAATTAGAGGTGGTAAAAAGAATCATTTAGGATCTCCATAGTTTTTTAGGAATGTGATGTACATAGTAGCATATATTATATGCAGTTTATCACTTACAAGGTAACTCTTCTTCAGCGTATGTAAAGAGAACTATTAAAAATATTAAAATTCTGTTTCCTGCTGATTTTGTGCTCTGAATTGTGAGTACATGTGGCATCTTTTCTTCAGCCATGCTGTGTGAGCAGTGAATTTTATTTTGTAGAAAATGCTTGTCACTGTGAAATTTAGATGGTCCCTATCTATTTGAACTAGTGCAAGGATAAAGAACAGGGAAGTCTGGCCTCGGAGAACTCGGAGGAATGTTCTTTGTATTCTTGTGTTTCTCGAAGCTGCACGTTCCTGATGATTTTCTAGGTAAGTGTACAGATTAGCAATTTCTTCCCTGATTCCTATATCCCTGTTATTGCTAGTCATGAGGAGGTAAACGGGCTTAACTCATTATGCCTGCCCTCGAGATAGTAGGATAGGGCTTTCTCTACAGTGAGATTTTTATCACCTATTTTTGCCATCCTCAGTTGTGTAGCTGTGTGTGGGGCAGTGTTATGAACTGACAGAGATTCCAGCCTAGCCTAGAAAAATATTGTGGGGAGAGGAAGGGTAGGGAGGGAGCAGCTCACGTGGCAGAAGTTCTTTGTGCCAGTATTGCCCGGGAGACCTTTTGCATTGCTGAACTGTAGGCTCACGGGTGTCAGATAAAACTGGTCATCACTCTGTCGCTGTACAGCGGTGACGGAAGGATAGACTGGTAGCTTCATAGCAGCTTGCTTGCTGAAAGTCAGATAAGATACATCGTTTTTTTAAAGAGTACTTAATAGTTGGTTCTAAATCAGTTAACGTTTTTCTATCACTGACACTTTAAAATCTTAATCTGAAATACTTTGTTCATATTGACTCTTTTTAATTACCTGCAGCTTTTGTCTGGTTTTAGATGGGAACAAGTATGTGTTTAAATGTGAAAACACTGATATTTGATTATTTGAGTGAACAAATCAAAATTTTATTTAAATTGGATTTATTTAAAGATGGTCTAGGAAGGGATTTTAAATTGCAATGGCTTCTCTTTTCCTTTGGAATGTGCTAGAACTCAGAAGACTTTCTTTTATTTTAAAAAATGTATGTTTTTATCTGGGAAAATAAATGAAGATTCTTACATTTGCCTTGTGCTGTTCATTGGAGTGGGTTTCTTTTTTGGGGGGAATGGTGGCATTTAAGAATGCATGTTATGCTGTCTTTACAACTAAATTGTAGGGTTGAGGAGTTAGGTGTCTTTTTTTTTTTTTTTCCTTCCACAGTGGCAGTTAGTCATTACCGCTTTGTAAGTATTAGCAAAAGCAGGTTTAAAGCTGGCTAATTTGTCTTCCATTTGTATTTGTTGGCTTCCAGTGCCTTGTCTGTTAATTTAACTAGTTCATTAACTCCAGCATACATTCTAAGCCAGACCACATGCATTTTTATCTTTAAATTGTGGGTGGAAAATGAAGGCTTGAAAGATGTTTCTCATAAATACACAAAAGACTTCTCTTTTCAGTATTGCGTTATGTGAAAGCAAGTGCTGCAGAACTTAGTTGAGAATTACAGGTGGTTTATTTGGTGAGATACGTTGTGTGCCTACTTTGTTGCACTTCGACTCTTATGTGTGTATGTTAAACACTGTTATTATTTCAGTGTTCTTTTCATTTTGACGTTCCTCTTCATAAAATCTCTAACTAATGTTTTATGTGCCAAAGTGTGTGACGAGCATGGGTTCTTAGAGTAGAAGTCCTGTCTTGAGGCCATGCTTCTGTCTGCTTGTCGCAGTGCTCCCTCTCGCGTTGGGCTGCCCTTTGCTCACACTGGCCTTTTGGCTGATACCAAGGCGTGAAGCATCTCACCGTTCCTGCTGAGTCACCCTCAAGTAGCAGTCCACCAGTCTATAAAATTTGCTGTCCTCCCTCTGGATATGGCGCTGCTTTTGTCTATATCAGGAAACTGTTGTAAAAGCATCCGCTTCTCTTAAGTGGGTATCTCACATTATCTTCCTTTGTGATGAGTTAAGGAGTGCAGCCTCTTCTGGGCTCCGGTTTGGGGAGCTGGCATCAAAAGTAGCTAAGGTGTGGTTCAACAGGCTTGTACTGCTTTTTTGGACGCTATCCTGCCTTGTCCTTCTTTCATCCCTGTCTGTAAAACCTACTGTGGTTTCTTTCTAGTGGAAAGGAACCTGTATGGGTGTCTTCTTTAAATTCTAGTTGTTATTTTGGGGAAAGACTGTACAGGTCTAGACAAACTTCTTAGACTTTTTCAGTGTTTGTAAGTATTTCCTCTTTTGGGTCAATATAACCTATTCCAGGTAGCCAGAGGAGTGCAATATGATGTGACTGACCTTTACCTTACTGTATGTGGCACATGCTCTGAAAGAAAAGTTGGGGTGCCCAAGCTGTACTCCTCACACCTAATACTTACATAGACCAAGTTTGTACTATAACCTTCTGTGACACAGAAATATTGGCTGTGATTTCACTTTTTAAATTGATTAGAAGACTGATACTTTTTGATTCTCCAGATATGGAATTAAAGATGAATTACAGGGTTCTCTTTAAATAAAGCAGGCTCTCACAGAAATGAGGAACAGCAAAACCAATTTTACTTCAAAAATTTTAGGGTATCAAGTGTAAATAATAGTGCAGTACAGATAAGACAGAGTTCTTTTATAAAATATATTAAATCTATGATTGTGATCAATGCAAGAGAAATAAACAAAAGATGCATGTAGATTAAAACTGATCAGCAGGTGGGGTGGTGTGAGAAATCTTACTTCAGTTTAGAAACTCATTTTCAAAGAAAATTTCATGGATCTGCAGATAAGAATTTCCTTATGAACAAAAATTCAGTGCTAGAAAAATGCTGTCTTTGAACATAACTCACTAATCTCTTTGAAGTTTTATAGATGAAGGATTACTGTATACAAGGAAAATAAATCTATTGCTAGTACAGAATATTTAATTCCGTAGAAAGCACAAGATTTGTTTGCTGGTTGTGGTGAAGTTGTCTCTCTTACTGCTACCTGGATGGATTGCTCTTTACTCTTCAGAAACTTTGCAGTTCCAGAGTCTTTCTGGTGGTCTTTCATCTATAAATGAAGTGAATCTTGGCAGATACTTTCTATAACTTATGTTTTGTGAATCTGCCACTTAATCATTTTTGTGCAATTTAGTGTGCTAAAGCCTAAAATAAGTTAAGATTGAAAATTCTTCAATGTCAACAGAATTAATAGATTAGATATAATTATACTAAATGGGGAGAAGGATTTTCAGCGTAAATAACTTACTTTGGGGAATGTATTATTTCGAAGAAGAAGGTAAATGCATTGCTCTCAACTGCACGTGTATTAGGCAAGCTTGCCTATGTTGACAGGTGAATAGTTAAGAGTAAACTGATTTTTTTTCACTGGAGACAAGAACTGAAGATTACATTTTCAGAGGATCAGCACAACTTTATTTACTGTCTGCTTAGGTCCCAGAGCATTGTTTGTGTATCCTAGCCTAAAATTTTGGTGGAAAATGCTTTGGATACTGCACACATTGGTTTCACTAATAAACTCAGAGTGACACAATTTTGTACATATTCCATGGTGGTTTTTAAGTCACAAATGATTATTTTTTTCTTTAACTTTGGGCAAAACAGGGCCAACAGTCTCACAAAGTTATTTGTTTGTTCTTTTCAGTGATGTTTTGGCACTGCCTATTTTCAAACAGGAAGATTCCAGCCTTCCACAAGAAAATGAGACCAAACATCCACCCTTCCAGTATGTTATGTGTGCTGCAACATCTCCAGCAGTAAAATTATATGATGAAACTCTTACATACTTGAATCAAGGTTGGTATACGTATGTTGCAGACATAACTATAGTGAATGCAGCTTGTGGTGCAAGTCTAAAACTGGAATTGTATTTCATGTTTTGATATATGTGGGTACATCAAAAATAAATGCATATCAAAAATGATGTTGGATACCTTAGTAGTAGTCTTGTTTTGTCCAGCTTGCAGACTCATAGTCTGTCATTACTTCCCCTTTAGACTCTGTTTTTTGGGGGTCTTTTTTCTGCTCTGTGTGTAACCCCCCTCCATCCCCCCACCTCCCCCAGTAAAATCAAGCTGACAGAGTTTTTAGGAGACACGCTTCATGCAGTAGTAGCTTAAAATACAAGACTAATTTTGCATTCCTGTTTAAACTTGATTGATAATAACAAGCTAATTTGATTATATTTGCATAAAGTACGCACAAACACCCCCAAAAAGTCATAATAAATGTTAAAATGTCAATCCCTAAACGAAAAGTGTTGCACAGCAAGAGTACACTGTCTGTAACTGCTCTCAAATTAGCTATATACATTTCTGCCCAGAACAGTATTATGTTTGAAACATAGACACAAGTGAAGCTACTTTTGTAGTTACCTTTTACCTTTGAAGTTTGTGGGAATTTCACATCTACGTTTATCAGAAATGAATTAGATAAATGCTGCATGTGAGTCTTGCTGTTTTTTCCTCATAGCCTGTGGTTGATTTGCATGAAAACTTTGCTTTTCTTCTACAGAGGGCACTGACTGCTGGGTAAAATAATCTAAATGTAGTCATTGCTATGTGATAAAACCTCCCTCACCTCTGGAAATTACATTGCTGTGCTAAGCTTAGTCAGCTAGTATTCTGAACTCAAATAAAACCATTTATCATTTGTTTTGGACCATATCAATGGATTTGTACACTGCCACCTGCTCCTTCCGCTCCCCTGGCTCTAACACTCTAGGATCACCATTTCTAGATTTAGTTTTGCCTTTTTTTTTTTTCCCTTTTTCCTCCTTTATGGACTTTGACACAAAATCTCTCAATAGATAGCACTGTAATGAAGACACAGTCCCACAGCAGAGTTTGTATGAAAAATAAAAACAATTAAAAAAAATTCATTTCAGGATTTCTTTTCTATAGCCTACCATATTTGGTACAATTAGATTGTACCAAATTAATTGGTACAATTAATCTTCTTAGCTGTGTGTTCCTCTGAGCAGTGTACTACTTTAATGTGCAGTTAAGAGGACACAGGTTGAAATATGTATTGGTGAATTTTCCTTAGTCTTTGTGAGCTATTTAACTTTTTAATTTCTTTACTAGGTTATAGAATTCATATGTTTTATATGTGTGTTTTATTGATAGGATAACCTTTTTGCTCCAGTTGAAGTGCTTCTAGTAGTGTAAACTTTTGGTGATGCATTTCATACATGGAAGTGTTTAGCTGTGTACCGGGGCCCTAAAATCTGCTAGAAGCAATGGGAATGTTTACCCTGTCTGTTAAACTATGGTGACATTTCCTAAGGCAATACTTAAGCAAGCCCTGACTTTACCCTCTGTCAGTAAGTATTTTAATTGGAATAGCTAAGAGTGTTGTTCAGAGTTCAAGGAGCGTCTTGAATGATGCTCTTAGTTATATGATTTGGTTTTAGATAGTCCTACGAGGAGCAGGGAGTTGGGCTCGATCCCTTCCAACTGGAGATATTCTATGATTCTGTGAGCTAATGGAATATTTAAAGTGATTCGGTTTGCAGCTGAAGCTGGTTCTAGAAGTTCAAATCTTGGAGTGATGATGGTTGGTTATTCAGGGTTTTGCAGGGTTCTTATTAACTCTTAAATCTGCTACATGAGTCCACTGAGAATGCATATCAGAGTTGTAGGACAGTGTTTTGAGTTTGCTGCTGTTCAGCTAGACGTAGATCAAATAGCAAAAGTGGTATGGAAGAGAACTGTTTTAAAAGGGGAAGCATTGGTTAAGTTTGTTTACACAGTGCAGCTAGGTTTGTAGTTCTGTGAATGCAAAGAACAGCTTGGGAGAGATGGGATCAAGCTCATTAAGAGGGCCCAAAGGTGCCTTTGCCAGCAGGATGGCTGACCTGGTGAGGAGGGCTTTGAAGCAGGAATGACAGGGCAGGGTGAGGCTTATAAGCAGCACTGTGAGGGAGTGATGGACGTGGTTTATGAGCAAAAGGCCTGGAGTGATGTGCCTGAAAGGGAACACAAAATCGACAAAACAGGGCCTAAACAGGGTCACCTCCAGCATTTGGATGTAGGCAAGGAAGTACCTATAAAGCACCATTATAAAGAAACCTCAAAACCCTTTCTGGGAAATCGGTATGGTGGGGTGCCTCTCTGAAGTGCATGTACATTAATGCAAGCAGCGTGGGAAGTAAATGCAAGGGCTATGATCTTGTTGGGGTCATGGAGACATGATGGGATGGCTTGCAAGAGTGGAATGTTGTAATGGAGGGATACTGGCTTTTCAGGAAAGGCAAGGCAAGAAGATAACGAAGGGCGAGTTGCCCTTTATGTGGGAGAACAACTGGAATGCTTGGAGCTCTGCTTAGGGATGGGTGCTGAGCCAGCTGAGAGCTTATGGGTTAAGGATTAAAGAGCAGAACAATATGGGTGACGGTTGTAGTGAGTGTCTGGTATAGGCCACCTGACCAGGAAGAACAAGGAGATTAGGCCTTCTATGAAGAGCTAGAAGTAGCCTCACATTCACAGGCACTGTGGTCCTCATAGGAGGACTTCAGCCACCCTGGTGTCTGCTGAAGGGACAACACAGTAGGGCATGTGCGATCCGGGAAGTTCCTGGAGAGCATCGATGACAACTTCCTGACCCAAGTGATAAGAGGACCCAATAAGGAAAGGTGCTCTGCCTCATGGAACAAGGAAGGGTTCATTGGGGATGTGAATGTTGAAGGCAGCCTTGGCTGCTGTGGGCAAGAGGTGGTGGAGTTCAGGATCCTGAGAGCAGGAAGCAGGGCAGAAAGCAAGATCACATCACTGGACTTCAGAGGAGCAGACTCTGGCCTATTCAGTGATCATCTTGGTAGAGTCCCATGGGATAAGACCCTGGAGGGAAGAGGGGCCCAAGAAAGCTACTTGAAGGATTGCCTCTTCCAGCTTCTAAAGGAGTGGATCCCAGTGAGCAGGAAGTCAGGCAGAAATGGCAGGAGGCCTGCATGGATGAGCACGTAGCTCCTGGCAAAACTCAAACACAAAAAGTAGGCATACAGAAGGTGGAAGCAGGGGTGGGTAACCCAAGAGGAATACAGAGACACTGTCCGGGCATGTGGAGTTGCAGTCAGGAAAGCTAAAGCCTGGCTGGAATTGAATCTGGTGAAGACTTCAAAGACGGCAAGATGGGCTTCTGTAAGTACGTAAGAGGCAATAGGAAGAGTATGGAACATGTCCCCGCTGCTGAATGGGGCAGGGACTCTGGTGACACAGGACATGGAAGAGGCTGAGATACTGAATGCCGCTTTCTCCTCAGTCTTTACTAGCATCGCTGGCCTTCAGGAATCCCAGGCCCTAGACATCAGAGGGAAAGTCTGGAGCAAGGAATATAGGTACCTGTGGTGCAAGAGGAACAAGTCAGGGAATACTTAAGCAAGCTGGTCGTCAGCAAACTAGACATAGATAAATTCATGGGTCCTGATGGCATGCACCCATGAGTGCCGAGGGAGCTGACAGATGTCATTGTGGGGCCACTCTCAATAGTCTTAGGATGATCATGGTGACTAGGAGAGGTGCCTGAGGACTTTTTGCTCCAGTCTTCAAAAAGGAGGACCCAGGGAACTACAGGCTGGTCAGCCTCACCTACATCCCTGGGAAGATGGTGGGAGTAAATACTGCTGGGAAGTATTTCCAGGCATATGAAGGACAAGAAGGTCATGAGGAGTGGTCAGCATGAGTTCACCAAGGGGAAGTCATGCTTGACCAGCTTGATAAACTTCTATGATGAAATGGCTGGCTTGATAGACAAGGGGAGAGTCGTAGATATTGTCTACAAGTCATTGTCTTCGGTAAGGCTTTTGCTGTTTTCGCCTGAAGATCTCACAGAGGAGCTAATAAAGTATGGGCTGCATGAGCATGCTTGAGATACTCAGAACCAGCGTGGACTTGGTCCTGGGCAACTGGCTCTGGGTGGCCCTGCTGAATGGAGCAGAGGGTTTGGACAAGACGACCTCCAGAGGTCCCTTCCAACTTCAACCATTCTGTGATCCTGTGATTTTTGTGAAAGTGGGTGCTACACTTTTGGTGTTAAGCAGCAGGCAGTTAAAGTTCCTAGCACCTTGTATTGCCTTGCTGCTGTGGCTGCTCTCTGGGAAACAGCAGAGAATGTAGCATGTATGGCTGTCGTACAGGGATGGCTACAATCAACGTTGGGGTGCTTTTTACACTTTAAGAGCAGCTACGTATCAAAAAATCTAGACTGAAACTTACCCGTCCCTTTGTTTTGAAAACTCCGTATGCTATTTTTGCATTTTTGAGTCTGACATTCCTTGATTTTTACTTTCATCAAATCTTCTGTCTTTAAAATATTATTTTGCACCTGTAAAAGGTTAGCAATGCATGTTGAGCAAGCAATCAAAATCTTTTTTTTCTTCTCTCATCTCCTACTTTTTAAAATAATGGTGAAAGAGAACAGAGAAATATTTGCAAAAGTTTTATTAGTGCTAGATTAAAAAAAACACCTGATATTGTCTATAAATGCAGATGAACTTACATATGCGTTATCTCCATGTGAGCAAAATAACACTGGTTATTGAACAAATCTTACTAACAGGAAAAAATTCCGTCCTGTTAAATATAGGAGAAGTGATCTATTGCTTTACTCAGCTGCACTAGTTACATTTAATATTTATATATATTTATGTCATCAGTGATCAAATGCTGCTGGGGTAAAGAAAGCTTGTACATATATAGAGTATATATGTAAAAGTGCTAATCACGTTACAGCAAAAAACCCCAAACATTCCATAGTGGGAGGTAACAGCAGTGTATGAAGCAGTGAAAGGAGCTGAAGAAATCATTTGCTTATTCACAGGGGTGTGACAGCTGAACATTACTCTTGTAGGGCAAGCCAGTAAATGCCTATTAAAAGTAGTAAATGCTAGAGCATAAAGGTAGTCTGGAGGGTAATGTAGAAGGTAATGAATTTACTGCACTTGATCTTAGTGAATCTCTTGAAATCTATTTGGTCTTATATTTTAATTGGGGAAATGTGATTTTTCAAATGAGTATGTGCTGCTCACCTTGGAAGAAAAAAATCCCTATAGTTCAAATAAATTAATGTGAGCTTTGTCTCTGTTGAAGTACAACAGTTCATCAAATTCACTGGAAAGATAGGTTTGCTCATACCTGTTTGAAATAACCGGTAACTAGTTCTTTTGAAGGCTTGTTTCTGAGATGATACAGAGCCTACAAATCACACAAAGGCAACAGCTACATGGGGAAAATGAAACATGGGAGAGTAGTATGTATGCTCTATGAAGAGTATAAAACCTCTTTGCAAGAGTTTGTTCTGGAAGACCAGACTATAGTTCTCAGTTAGTTGCCTTTCATCAGTTTCAAAAATAAAGGAATTCAACTTTGAAAAGTTTTTCTTCAGAAAAAAAATAGAGCAACAAGTACTCATACTTCAGGTAAAATGAAATACTTATAACTTTGAAAGTGTCTGTATTTTTAAAGGGACCAAAAAGTTTCATTTTGTTCCGTTAATTTCTGTGCTGTGAAGTGAACCTTGTTATAAAAATCTCTTAAATGGAAGTTTCAGGTACTGATTCTTTTGTACTGTGTGTGAACCAAAAGCTAATTCAGGTGCTCTAAACACAGAACAGCTTTGTGCTCTGACTCTTCTATTGAGACAAACTTTTTTCTCTTTAAAGGTCAGTCCTATGAAATACGGATGCTAGATAATCGTAAAGCTGGAGACATACCAGAGATCAATGGAAAACTGGTGAAGGTGAGCTGAAGTTCTCAAGATAGTGTTACTAACAAACCTCTGCTGGTTGCATGTGATAAGAGTCGTTTTTAACCTTTTACTGTACTCTGATACATGGAGGGAGGTGGACCAGGTGGTCAGACCAACTAATAAAACAGGCACAGTGAAACCTAGTGCCTAGTTTTGTTGTTTTATTTCAGGTTTGCTACAAATGAAAAGAATACACGTGTACACATTTTCTCGTTTATGAATGGGTTGATTTCGTGTCATTTTAGATAACTAATGGTGAGCTAATCACTTTGTGTACCTTTTACGGGGTCTGCAGTCTGATCTATTTTAAGATGAGATGAAGAATCTCCACTAAATGTGCCCGTGTCTTTCTGCTGAGTAAAAGGAAGCTGTGGTAACAGTGATCTCAAATTTAGATATCTATAATTAGGTGAGAGAAATTCAATCTAGACACTGTAGATTTTATGGATTTTTTTCTCTGCTGTCACTAGATACTTTAAAAAAAAAAAGCAGGAAGGCTATGAAAACCCAATGCATAGAGTCCTTGTGTGTAGTGAAGAATGAATTATTGTATGTAAAGCCCAAGATACCTAGTTGTCTATAGATTGGTATCTGACATCATCTGAGCCATTTCGTTTTCCATTTCAAGTGATTAGGAGATGTGGAAGGAAGCTGGAGGATCATTTAGAAAGAAGTGGGCATGTTTCTTAATAGGTGTTGTCGAAGACACACTGAGCCAACCTATGCTTTTTGCAGCGATGTAATGTTGGCATAGATGTATCTGTGGAAAAACAGATCTCTAATTTTACTGCTTCTTGAGCAGTGTGTTCCATAGCTGAGCTGCTGTTCCTAATTCCAGATTTGTCTCCTTATGCTTTAATGTTAGCAGAAGATGCGGTGGATCCGAGGTATTGCATGAAGTATAAGAACGAAGTGGACTGGAAAATGTACAGTTCATGGCACAAATTATTAAAAGAACTACTGGAGGGTGGGGATGTGGACTTTTCTTATACACATCTGACAGTTCTATTAAATTTTCTGAAAAATCTTATTAATGTGTTGAGGAAGAAGGAAAAATAGTTCAATGGAAGTTGCTTTGATAGTGATACCGGTAAGTACACCAGAACAGTGAGCCTGTGGGAGGCCGAGTCTTCGCCTGTCAACTTTGGGCTTTATAATTTGTGAACTTTGGCTGGCTTGTGTAGTCCTGCGTCTTGTTCCTATTTGTCTGTGGGTTGTTCAGAGATAATTTCAGGACGTGTTAAGCACACGTCTAAAACTGGGATTTGTGCGTTCTGTAATTAAACCTTTTACAGCCTGGCATGTTGACTTGCTGTAGTAAGCGTGTTGACTGTTTCGTCCCCTTAGTGCTTTTTCCTTGTAGCTTTGGGGAATCTCTGTGCTGTAATTTTATAGGTTCATATATTGATGGTGAACCGTGTGGTCAGTAAAATAGAAGAAAACAGTGTAAAAGTTTAAAAAAGTAAATTTTATCACAGCAAAGTATTGTAATGTGGCATCAACAAATTTCCATTTTGGACCCTTAAACACTGGAATCCCAGTACTTCAACAAAGAAGGCATTTTGTGTTGGTGAACGTGGCTGCAGATATTTCCAAGTTCCCAACTTGCCAGTTTGCAGTGAAAAAGGAGCAGTATGTTTGTTTGCATGTGTGCATGCACACGCGCGTGCTTTCTTGATATCTTTGAAATAAAACCAAGGAAATGCAGTATATCTGGAGGAGGCACTTCGTATAAAAGTTCTTGGGTTTTTTTGAACACTTTTATCCACTGTGAATACAAGTAAGACTGTAAAGGGAAAAAATAAGACTTTAAAAAGTTTGTCTACATTTTGTTTGTTCAGTAGCAATTCATGTGTACAGTTTTTTTCCCCTCTGTGCAGCAAATTGCTTTGTATGTGCATTCATGCAGGAGAACAGAGACCTTTCTTTAATATGACTTAAGAGCACAGTCGTAGCAGAACTGGTCACAAAAAATAGGTATTGTTGGCTAATTGCTTCTAGCTGAACAAAGTTAACTGTATCACAGTATTTTTAGGTTAATATTTCAGCTAGAACTGGAATAGTTTGGAAGTTGTTTATTACTTCTTACTATTAATTAAAATAAATGATTTGTTGTAAATATGTTTATAAGTACTAGGAAGGGATTGTTCTATTAATTTTATTTCTCAAAATTTTCTACAAAAAAATCACAGAATTACCAATGGACGAAAATGGTTGAACTATATGCACTGTTTTTCAGAATAATGAAGTCTTTTGTGTTTGTTTTCTAAAATAAATTTGTGTTCCCTACACAGTGTTGAGAGTATGCTATTGGTGTTGCTCAGTTCACTGCATGTAATTCATAGTGACCTTTAGAATATGCAATCAGATGTAATCATCTTTTGCATTTTTACCACATTTTCAAATATGTCCTGCTGCTCAGTTCTATTTCTATGTTCTGGAATATTTTGGGATACTGATGGTTGCCAGTTTTCTTGCTGTAAATGTGCGTTTATCAGCACTGTGGCTATTCTGGAATATTCTAGTGCTTTATATTCAGGTGATTTCTAAACATATAGTAACTTTGTGGCTTATCAGATGCTTGTTTTCTTCTTTGTTAGAGTATTATAAGAGTTGTGTTCCATGACAGAAGGTTGCAATACACAGAACACCAGCAGCTAGAAGGTTGGAAGTGGAACCGCCCTGGGGACAGACTTCTTGACTTAGGTATGAAATTCAATTTCAATTTCCAAATTTTTATTGATCGTGGTCACATTTATGCTAGGGCTAGTGAAAAAACAACAGTCTAGTTTTCTGTGTGCTGCTTTGTCATAGTGTGTATTTTGAAGATAAATGTTCTTACCACTGTCAAATTACTTTAAAACCTTTGCTGCAGAAGTAAGATAGCAACCTTATACGTTTAGTGATCTAATTTTGATTATTAAATGTTACACTAATTGGGAGAACACAGACAAAAGTAACTGTCTTTAGTAGATTGTGGAAATGACACCAACATGGTTTCTTAATTTTGCGTAACTTTATAATTTTTGTTGTGTAAGCTGGGGGGCGGTGGTGGGGAAGGAAGGGAATCAAAAAACACCCCCTAACCCTGAGAACTTTGTATGTTGAGTCTACTAAGTTTCTTCAGATTAGTCCTGAGAAAAAGTTTGTGGGCTTATGGTCAATCCACCAAAGCCCACCTTTTTTCACCCTACCCGTGATTGCTGATGGTAACCTTATATTAAAATCTAGTGTTTTCTTGGAATATTAGTATTTTAAAATATATACTACTTGTTTTAATGTAGATATTCCAATGTCTGTTGGAGTCATTGATATCAAGACAAATCCAAGCCAGCTCAATGCAGTTGAATTTTTGTGGGATCCAACAAAATGTACATCTGCTTTTATTCAGGTTTGAAACTTTACTTGACTGGATGTTTGTTTGGTGCCTTTCAGATCACAAACAGTAGTATATTTGCACTATGAAGCTTCATGGTTGTTTCTTTGTGGGATAGCCGTGAAATACCAGCTTTGTGAATACACAGGTTCATCGCAACTGTTAGTTCTGTAATGTTTCCTAGTCAGGTTTTTCAACTTGATTTGAGTTTATAAAAGCATCTTTTGAAAACAACTTAAATAAAAGGCTTTGAAAAAGCTCTTTGCAGAAAGCTGCCATGGTTAAAATATTTAGTTACATGGAGTATTAAAATTAATTTATATCCCTCTAAATAACTGTCACTACAATTTCTTTTTATTAGTTGAGAGGCCCACTCTCCTAGTGGGGTGCTATGGCAGAGGCTTGGCTTGAGGATACAAAATGAAAATTAATCGGCTACAAAGAGAGTTTGAAATCAGACATTCAAAGATGCTTTTTACTATGTCAGTAGACTTCATTGTAGTAGGAATTTTATTATTTATGTATATGATATTCAGGGCAATTGAACATGCTTTCTCTAGAAATTACTTAGATGGAATGTTCAGTTTTGCACTGGAGTTTTTAGTTTACTTTTGTCTCAGATCTGGTTTTATTATGGAGAAAAGGTAGAAAGTTTGAGGTAGCAGCGTTTCTTACTGAGGGTGCCAAAATAGCTTAAATTCTACATTGTCAGTAAATTAACTTTGATCTGGTACAATTTAAGACATTTTTTCTAGTAAGAATTACACAAGTACTAAAACGTAGTCTCCTTGAAGAGTGTGAGATAAACTATTGAATGTTTTTGTTTATGTACTTCCTTAGAAGAAGTGAGAACAGACTGAGTGAAAATGGAACGGATTCTAATTATGCAAGTATAGTTCATTTTTTCTGAAGACTGGAGAACACAGCAGAGCAGCACTGATTACACACTTAAAGCTCCAGTTTCCCATCTGTGGTTCTCTGTTGTTGATGGCTATAGGAAATAAAAAGATAGTATTGTAGTCATTGAGAGTGCAAGGTATGCCATTATCCATGGTGCTTGGCTCGCTTAAAATTCCATAAGGAAGCAAAAAAAAAATTGGGAGCACCGTCCAGTGAGATTCATCGTAACTCTTTCAGTTACACTGATTTTCTCCTTAGATATCTTTTAGGGGTAGTGATGAAGCACTTGAGGCAATTACATACTGACTAAAAAGCGTGCTGACTTTAATAGGAAATCGGGCATATTTGACAGTACCCTAATTTCATGTGAGATTAAAAACTCTTCAAGTCAGTGACATTCTACAGCTTTAGTAATATATATTACAAGTAACTCTGAAGTTTATTCTAGCTATAATGCATTGGACAATAGTATCTTGAAAAAGTTTTTGCTATAGTAATCATAGATATAGTTGTCATCCATGTACATTTTTCTTAAGATCCAGCAAGTTCTCTTTTAATCAGAATCTATGATGACTTCTGCTTTTTGGAGAGATTTTGGCGACATGCTTGCTTGCTTCCCCTCTTCTCTGTCAGCTCAAATACAATGCTTTTGCTTTGTTTGCATGTCGGCATAAAAAGTAGTAAAACGTTAGTTATGCAGCTTGGTCCACAGATAGGTTGGGTAATTTCTTCCTTGTCCATAGAAAATGTGTATGATGTTGGTAACACATAATGAAATTCATGTCTAGAATACTTCTGAGGGTCATTTTTGTTTGGTCATTGTTTTTTTCCAGGTACATTGTATCAGCACTGAATTTACCCCTCGTAAACATGGAGGAGAGAAAGGAGTTCCTTTTAGGATTCAGGTTGACACTTTTAAACAGACTGAAAATGGAGAATATACAGATCATCTGCATTCAGCCAGTTGTCAAATAAAAGTTTTTAAGGTAACAGTAGAAAAGAGGTCCTTGATACATCTCTCAGAAGCTCTAATAAAGATGGGGGACATCTTTATATTACTGCTTGACTTCTGAGATCAGATTTCAGTTACAAAACTGTTTTCCACCTGCTTTCTTGTTCATGTAACTGTTCACTTTTAGCCAAAAGGAGCAGACAGGAAACAGAAAACAGACAGAGAAAAGATGGAAAAGCGAACTGCACATGAAAAAGAAAAGTATCAGCCTTCATATGACACCACAGTTCTTACAGAGGTAACAAAATATCTGCTTACTGAGGTGAAAATACATAGGTACAGTGTGTAACTTAGCTGCAGTCTTGGAAGGGTTGGGGAAGAATTAGTTCTACACAAAGATAAGCTTTTTATTTGACAAACTCGTCCAGTGAACAGCAACATTAAATTTTAAGATGTTGTTTAGTAAACTTTCATTAACATACTTGATACATACTTGTATTAAAACACACTAAGATTGAACACTGACAGACTGTACTGAACCCTAGAGCAAGTCTTCTGGTACAGATCTAAAAAGCAAAAAAAAAAAAGAAAAAGAAAGAGGGGGGAATCTGGAATTTAATTATCTGCCAAATCTGAGCTTCCAAGTGTATTTTTTGGAGATTACTGAATTTAAGGCCAGAGCCTCAGTACGTTTTTGCATTTTCTTTTTTTTTAAACATCAGTGAGTTCTGTGCAGTTTTCTAAAGATTTCAGAAGTTTTTAAAAGGCTGTTAGATCTTTCCTCACTGTATAATGAAAAGAAATTGATCCAAATCTTTGGTGTTTGTCCAGATGAGGCTTGAGCCTATAATTGAAGATGCAGTTGAACATGAGCAGAAAAAGTCCAGCAAGCGGACTTTGCCAGCAGACTACGGTGATTCTCTGGCAAAGCGAGGCAGTGTAAGGGACTTCTGCTTACCTTTTCATTGTGCAAGATACCTTGTGCAGTGTTAGATATAGGAGAAACTTCCATTATATAAAGTAAAAATATTTTAATTGCTGTGTTTTAATTTTATTCACTTTTATGTATACCAATTACTGCATGTTTGTTTTCAGCAAAGGAATCCTTCCTAAATCTAACACTTAAACTGTTGCAGAGGGACTGCGTAACTTCTTTTAAAAGAAGTCCAGAGCTTTCCATTTATGCAACTTTAAATGAAGCAGCTTTTTGCTTTCCTGTGTGTGTGTAATTAGTGGAAGTATGAACAGTGAAATTTAGTGTTTTGTTCTGTATTTGTACTTACATTCAATGTAAGTTTCCATGTACATCAATATTTTTAAAAAGCTGTGTAGCATTGCAGATGGTTGATCGTTAGTTCCTTTTTCCTTTAGCCATCATCTACATATTGTGCTCCGAGCAGGGCTGATGCAGTTTAGAAGAGTCAGCGCATTTTCATGATATGTGTACGCTAACCCTGTGTGTGCCCCCAGAATGAATCTAACATATATCCTGCGAACTCTTCCTGTCAAGGGTTAGCATTTTAGATTTCTTAAGTGATCTTTCTTAAGGTGAATATCATTAAGACCTTACATTTTTCAGATGAGAAACAGCCCTGCATTTTCCATTTGTCAAGTTTAAATGTCAATTAGTAATGTGACTGTGGAAGACAATTATTTGACTGTTCTTTGAACAGGCATATTGTGCTGACAGCTCTTTCCCAGCAGCGTTTAGGCAATGACTTGACTCTTGTCTTCAGACATTATTTAGTTTGTATTGATGGTCTGTGAAAGTGATGTCTAAGGTTTAGGTTATAAAATACTTCAGTGTATGCCTCTTGTTTTTATAAACTGTGTAACAGGGTGGGAGGGAAGAAACAACGTGAAGTCAGATGGGTTCTTTGGAGGATTCCCCCCCCCCCCCC
>Ga0065711_1004664_pt1 | contig 22786 bp, 14 predicted proteins | sample Hoacrofraction12_FD_59098 | JGI IMG/M metagenome (GOLD analysis project Ga0065711, IMG submission 59098) | Hoatzin crop microbial communities from Cojedes, Venezuela - Epithelial fraction 12 v2 (version 2) | ecosystem: Host-associated > Birds > Digestive system > Esophagus > Crop | place... | reverse complement strand
GCGTTCTTGCGTGGGGCCTCCGTCTGGGTCCCCACACTCCTTCGAGCAACAGCTTTACCACGGGTGGTAACCATGGCTAGAATATCTCCTGGAAGAGCGATGCCCACTACTTGAGCTGCCAGGAGTGGTGGCTGCACCCTGCCTGTCGCCTTCCCCGCTCGCCCTGCCTGCGCGAGCTGCCGCGCGAGCTGCTGCGCGGCTCCCTGTCGCCCGCGCTCCCTGGGGGCTGCTCTTACCCGTGAGGGGGTTTGGCCGCTGTCACACTGGACTCCGCCCCCGCTGAGTCAGAGCTGCCGCTCGTTGGCACCTCTCACTCTCCCGCTCGGGGAGGGGGGCTGGGGTCTCCTCTCTCTCTCTCGGCGCTTTTTGCCGCCTCGCCGCTGAGGTTTTGCCACTGGAGAAAGGGTCCCTCGGCGCGAGCCTCTGCTCCAGAGCCCTTCACCTTCAGCAGCTTCCGCACTCCGCAGTTGGTGCAGGCACGGCTGGGGATATCCACGTGCGATGCCACAGATGGGGAGCCCAGTCTGACATGTTAATTTGTTTATCCACACAATGTCCAAGCATGTACTGGGAAAGCAGCTAGGTACTTCTCACAATTTTCCTACTCAGTGAGTTGTTCATAAAGAGTTTATTTTTTTTCTATACATAATGATATTAGGGCATAAGGTTTTGAGTATGGGGAGAAAAAAGTGTTCAGTAAGCATATACTACATTTTATTCTGTCATAAACTCCAGCAGTAAAGAAAGAGGAATAGATAGTTTCCCAGCTCACACACGCAGTCTCGAGATCAGAAGTGACTGTGTTGTCAAAAGTCCATATCATTAGGCATTGCAGTGGTGGGAACTGAGCACTTCAGAAATGAGTTTTTCAGTCTGGGCTGCCTGTCTCCAAGGAATGCCTTACTGGAGGATTTTTCTGTGGTTGTCTCTTTCTGCATAGAGGAGAAGGGAATCTGCCTTTCTCTGCTCCAAGTTGCAATACCTTCACTATCAGCTGATAAATGGTCTCAGATTTTATCACATTTTCTTCTGCTGTTGTTCCTACCGTGAGTGCCACCTGTGATTTCTCCGTTCTTTGTAGAACCTTATTTCCCCCAGATTTAATTCCAACTGAGGAAAGTATACTTTTATCTTTTCCTCACCCAAGCCCATTAATCTCTCATGGAACATTAGTTCTTGTAGAAAGCTGCTGTGTTTTCAGAAGCTTGCCAGAATTTGGCCTTGGTGTTCTCCATCCCGTCTTCAGAGGGAGCTGCAGGGGCTCAGGAGGTGATTCTGGACTGGTGCGGACTGCTTGTCATGTATGCTAGTATGCACAGGGAAAGGATTTAGCTTTGATGAAGGTCCAGGGGCCATTAGGAGGGTAAGGATGCAGAACAGGTGAGCGCGCAGGGCTGTCAGGAGACCAGGGGGTGTAGGAGGTGGCAGCACCCACGACAGCCTCGAGCCCCTGAGCAATCAAGTGCTCATGTTTGATGTTCTATCCCATGTCTCCCAGGGCATGCCAAGTGTAAGACACCCTTCATATCTAGGGAAAGGTAAGTTAATGGGACACTTTGATTGTCAGCACTTCATCACTGCTCCCACTGCTGCCTCTCTGCTCCCGTCAGAGACGTACTGTGGTCACGGGATAGGGGAAAGCAGTGTTTTGAGCGGCAGTGAGTAGCTGAAGCACACTTTCATTTTAGGTTCCCTTTCTCAGGGGAACATCTACTCGGTACTGTAAGAAAACTGGAGAACTCCTCAGAAGGTACCTGTCTTCTCTGAAGCATGCAGCTTCTGAAATGTTCTTGGACCAAACAAAAACCTGTCAGAGTTTTACAACTTTGATACTGCAGTATAATTACATTTTCCCATTATAAAAGCTCTTCATTATTCAAATGAATGAAAGAAAGGGAAAATCTGGTCATTTGAAGCCTGACCCATTAGTAGTGCTCCCATTTCCTTTCCCTGTTCTTTGAGGTGATGCTTAACATGCAAGTTCTGAGTGTTCTTCAGTACTGGAAAAATGAGAACTTTGCTATGTGTAAAAAAAATAATCAAAAAAATTTTAAAGAAAGCTAAGAGTAGATGTTCTGTGTAAAGGATGATGTGGTGAGTGACTGACAACTCTCTTCATATTATGTGATTACAGCCTTTGCAAATAGGCCTTCCAAAACTGTGAGCTTCTCAGGTTTTCAACAGCAGGTTCAGAAGTGGGATCTCCTTTGCTAATGATGACAACAGAGCTGCATCTGCTGAATGCTGTAAGCAAGCAGATTCAGCTGAGAAGCCTTAGCATTATTTGATACGCTTTTAAATATGCTTGCAATCATTCCTCAGCAGTTCCTCACAGTAAGAACAGGATTAGCTGCTGCGAGCCTGTTCAGTAAGTACTCTGTTTTTTTTGGCATTTGGGCAGCACGTGCAACTAGCTGATTTACCTATTCAGTGTCTGTAAAATGTTAATTATTGTTAGATTTGTGGTCTCCATGTCATTTGGGCTGACACATGTGTATTGAACATTGTCTTCTTTTTCACCATGAAATTTTAATTTCATGTACTTACATATAGTAAGTCCAGATATTCTGCTTCATATTTTTAAACAAACAGAAAAAGTATAATGAAAATGCCATACTTTTCTCTTTATTCTTGTATTCACAACTATTGCCTTGAGGTTTTTGTCTTGGCTAAATGTCCCCTCTTTCCTGCAGGTACAAAATATTGTGCTTCCTGGAAACACATGGTCGATAATATGCTCTTGCTTGGAAAGAAATATGGGGCCTCCACACCAGAATCGGATTACTCCAAAAGGAGAAAAACTTCCAGCAGATCTTGTGCTTGTTTTGAATAGCGAACAAACACAGCCAGTTCTATACTGATTGCTTAAACAACGTGGTTTCAAATTGGACTAGTGCCCTGGTTTTAGCTGTGATAGAGTTAATTTTCATCTCAGTAGCTACTGTGTTTTGGATTTAGTATGAGAAGAATGTTGATAATCCTGAGGTTTTTAGTTGTTGCTATGATATCAACGACTTTTTCCAGTTTCTTATATTCAGGTGCTAACGAGCAGGTGTGCAGGAGCAGGGAGGGAGCACAGCCAGACAGACAGCCAAGCTGGCCAATGGAAGCATTCCCTACCACAGATGTCATGCTCAGTTTATGAATGGGGGTTGGCTAGGACGGGGAGGGAGCTATTAGCTCTTCTCATTTCCAGGAGTTTTTTTGAACCCTCTCTTGCCTGGCAGTTCAAACTTTTTTCAGGCTGCAGACCTGTTGTCAAGTGGTGAGAAAAATTGTACTGTATACAGTTTGTTGTGCATATTAATTATCATTACTATTGCTAATAGTATTAGTATTTCCTTTGTTGCCTTATTAAACTGTCTTTATCTCAGCCCACGAGCTTCCCCTTTTGCCCATTTCTCCTCCCCATCCCGCTGAGGGGGGAAGAGGAGGGGTGAGCGAGCGACTGTCTGGTGCTTGTTTGCCAGCTGCCAAGTCAAACTGCGACAACTAGGAAACGCTGTTGTTGGTCACAAGTGCAGGCATTCTGAAGCATTTGGTTCTTGGGGGTTTGTGAAGATGATTTGGAGTTTGTACGATTTGGGGTTTGTGTCATGCAAGGCAAAGTGGACACCAACATTGCAGGGTATGATAAGCATTGTAGAGTCACGCTTTTGCTCTAACGACATAAGATTGCCTTTGCCTAAACCATGCTGAAAGCAGCCCTTAACTGTGCAACTCTGGCAGCTTTCTGCACTGTACAAGAGATTAATTCAAAGCCAAGTGCAAAACAAAAACATCTGCTTACTCATCAGCCTAGTCTTACAGAAGTGATCCTAATGTGTACCTCTGGGAGAGAATAGCCTCATTACTGAATCAAGGCGGAGAACTTCCCATAAAAGAAAGCCTTGATTCTCCCAGAGCTTTTCATTTTACCACTTCTTCTCCTACTGTGCTCATTAAACATTAAGGAAAAAAAATTCAAGAAACTAAGAAATAGGCGCCTCTCTTTTAGGTGGCCATCTGGTTCAGGTGGATAATTATCTTCTGACATCTGTTCGGTGACATGTACTATATGGCAGTATTTAAACTGGTGATCTTAAGCCATTTTCTAGCGGACATAAATATCTGAGGTTGCAGCAACATTCTGCGGGTCTGCAGGGTCTTCTCTGGGAAGCACCCAGCACATTTGAATTCTAATGCTAGTAAATGGTAACCTACAAACCAAATCTGCTTACTGGCAGTTCAGTTTGTTGAGAGACGTGCTCTCTCCACCTATAACCTTGAAAGCACACAGTGAGGATGTCAAAAGGAAAGACTTCTGCATTCATATCTCCATCCTATTTTCTGCAGCACTGTCAGTGCCCCTCCAAGAGTCCACAAGGCTTACTTTTCTTTTCCAGAGGAGGCTGGCAAAAATTTGTTCGAAAGTATGTTAGCATCTACTTGGTTTTTCTAACCTAACGCAATCAAACACACATCAATCACAGAATCGCAATGGTGACTGTCATATGGTCTCCTGTTAACTGATCAGCTCCTGCCACTGTTAGGTGTTCACTCTATTTGAAGAGGTATTTTCTCTGTCAGGAATTTGATGATTAAATGTTCTCCACTGAAAATGCCAGGTTGGGAGTGAAAGTGGAAACAGTTTATGGTTTTTCTTTGATAAATATGGCCATTTTAGAACATTTCAAAGGAGAAGTTTCAGCATGTCTTGCTTTAATAGCTTCTGATTTTTCTCCTAATCCATATCAGCTTTCAAAATGCAGGTAGTCTATACTAAAAAGAGGTAAAGACGATCAAAGGTAGAAATAAAAACCTAAACTCTTTGAATGAACTGGTCTGAAATTGATTTTGGATAACCATTTCATCCCATTTTACAGCAGTGCTACAAGACAGCTACCAGAGCAACTTCTGCTAAGCAAATCTGCAACAAGTGTCAGAAGTCGTATGGCCTCTGCCTTGGTGTTGTTCCCTGGGAGGATTTCCTATAAATCCTCTGCAGGTTTGTGCTCAGTGACGAGTGGAGCCTTCCCCTTTGGCCAGCCCTGTCAGCACATCTGGGATCACTTTCTCCCGGAGAGCACAGAAAATGTTGCCACCTCTTTCTTAGGTGCTTGGCCAAAACTTACTGCAGGGTAAAGAGTGATCAAGCCTTGCAGCATATGAAGCTCTGATCCAAAAGACAGCTTAGCAGCCTGTCTGATCACACTCTAATCCAGTAGCAGGAATGAAAATACAAGGGACTTAGCTGCCTGCTGGGACAGGCAATATATTGCTATTGCACAGCTGGAGCACAACACAGCTGCTTTTGCAATGAACCTGTGTGGTACAAGTGAGAGCTTGGAGGCAAAGTCTTCCAGAAGCCAAATGAGTGATTGCTCTTCAGATCTAAACAGTTGCTCTGTATATGAGCTGAGCAGTTAATGCTTTTCTATGTCCCAGGCTGCCTGAGTGTTGCCATGAGTGGTACTGCAGGGCTTCAGCGATAATCTTCCTATGAACGGCAGGTGACAGACCCCAAAATTTGTTTCTGTTGAGAGATGTAGGGAGGGGAGAGGAAGGACCTGAGGTCCAAATGGAGCATAAAATACCCATATCAATCTTTACTGTTAATCATGTGCTGGCAAGGAATGATAAGCAAATAAATGCATGCCTCAAACATACTCTCCAGCAAAGTAAAGCAGATGGAATGTGATTTTAAGGTGGAAAAGCTCTAGGTCTTCTTCACCAAACACCAGCTCTCAGAAGCTTAAAATTCCCATTCAGCCTTGAGTAAAGATGCTTAACAATTCCATAATGTGTATCTATGCCGGGGACCAAACTACAGGACTAAACCCCTGACACTCCATGTCCTCATTAGCTTGCTCCCTTGCTTTGACTTGGACCACACAGTGCTTTCAGTTGGACAAAGCTCAGGCATGGCCCTGGGAGACCTAAGTAAAGACAGCAGCCTCCGAAGGGAGCGTAGCACCACCTTTGATTCCCCCCTTACTATCTTCCGGCACAATCCCAGCAGGATTTGCCCCCTCAAGCACTCCTGCCCTAAGGCATGCAGCATATACCCTCAGCTTCACGCTTTTAAAACTTCTCTCTTTCAGGCTGCAAAGCAGCCCTCATAATGTTGTGGACACATTAATATAAATCTCTCCCCTGTCCCACATGAAAAACAATAATAATTTCTTGGGGCCACAGGGGTGGCACACATAGCTCAGAGGAGCCACAGGCAAATGCTGGGGATGTGGATGCAGCCTGTGTCCCCGAACGTGGGTGACAGTCACTGAGGCACAGAATGGCTGAAGCAGGCAGGCACCTCTGGTCCATCCCTCTGCTCAAGAAGGGTCAGCTAAAGCCAGCTGCCCAGGACTGTGTCCAGATGGATTTTGAATGTCTCCAGGGACAGAGACTGCACAACCTCTCCGGACAACCTGTGCCAATGCTTAGTCATCCTCTCAGTAATAACATTTTTTTTTTATGTTCAGATGAAATTTCATGTTCCAGTTTGTGCCCGTTGCCTCCTGTCCTGTCACTGGGCTCCATGGAAAAGAGCCTGGCTCCCTCTTCTCATTCCCTCCCATCAGGTATTTATACACATTTGCAAGATTCCCCTGAGTCAGGCCAGGGCCATCTCTGCCCCACACTCTACAGGTTCTGATCAACCTTCCTTCGGTGCTTTGACCTCTGCCAAGTCCTCCAAGAGGTCATGGAATCACAGAATAGTTTGTGTTGGAAGGGACCTTTAAAGGTCATCTAGTCCCCAGTGATGAGTGCTGCTGCTGGACTTTGGCCAGTTACTGAGGAATAGGACACCCACTCTATATACAGCAATTTCATGTTGTATATAACACCTTCTGAGGTCTTATTCACAACATGTATCAAAAATCAGTGAGGGTTTTTAGTCACCCTTCTCAGATTGTAATACTTTAAGGCAACCCTTGTTCATCATGCTTAGCAGAGTCTTAGATACGAATAGGAGAAGAAGGATTTGTTCCAGTGCATGTAAAACCTGAGATTCCCTTTGTTATCTTATTAGATACACATCCCTTTTCAACTGTTTTAAACCATAAAAAAAAAGAAAAAATCATGAGCTAATGTTAATGTAGAGGCAGGTTAATATTGCTAGAGGCAGAGGCTGAAAGAACTGGCTAGAAACGATACATACTCTTCTTATTTTAGATATTATGTGACTCCTATTCTCCTTACTTTTCCTCAGTACCTGCTGTCTCCTACTCTGTTTGCAACCAGTACTAAGAAAAGTTTCAGAATATATTCCCTCTCTCTGTCTGTTCAAGAATGAGGAAATGCAATTTATCAAGTCACCAGTGTTTCACCCCTCCCAGAGGAGGGAGAAGACGAGCAGTTTTTAAGAAGCACTAGCTGTGCATAGTCATGTAAACCAACAAACCAAAACTTACGCACATCACAGTTAACGCTGCAAAACAGTATTTACTGAAAGAAAATTCAAGGCTTTTTGCAAAAGGCTTTTGTCATGATGTCTTCCTAGCGAAATATATGTAACAGTTCCACTTTCTTTCGCCCCATTTATATGTCCAAGAACTACCCTGACAATTTTGTAATATATATTTCATGGACGGAAGCTCTGTTCATCTTTAACAATCTTGAGAGATTTAAATAAATCCAACATCTCTTCCTTCTTTAAGGTTTATGGAAATTCAGTCTTTTTTCCCAACAGAACAAAATCTATCATGCCAAGTTAGTGTAACTCTTGACTTTGTTTACAGTGACAGCTCGCTTGTCAGAGCTGTAAAGTTTCATGTTTTAATGACAGTGGTCATGCTATCATAATATCATTTCTGTTGACATTCTGCCCGAGGTCCCTTTAAGCTTAGAGCATGACTTTGTGATCTAGCAACATAATAATACAGCAGTTAGTACAAATTACTTATCTGAAAGCAAAAAGCGACATTAACACAACATGCAGGTGTCTCAATTATACGCCAGCATATGTGCTTTATCTTTTATTGCAGAGATTTTGTAATCCAGTTATCCTTGTAAATGTATTCATAACAGAATCTATGGTTAATTATTTGCTGAGGTAACTTTGGTCCATTTTACCACGCTATCACAAATATCTATTGTCTTTTCAAATGAAGCCCATAGTTTTAATGTATCAAATCAGGCTGTATGCGATTAAACAAGATGGATACTTAAGTAAATGTTATTTTGAGTTATATGCAGTAAAATGACTTTTTTTTTTTTAATCCCAGGGCTTTTTTTACTGATTTACTTATTGTGGATTGAGAAGGTGTAGGTCATTTTCAAACAGCTAAACATAAACACATATATTTTCATCACAGTAACAACCTCCTGTCTGAGCCTGGTTACACAAAGCATTTGCCGATTGTGAGATGATGCTTTTCTATCTCACTTTAATTGGAGACAACTGTTCCAGCTGGACTGGCTGTCTTACACACAAGATGATGACGTTGTTAACAGGATACAGGTTCTTCCAACCATCTGTCTCTAATGGCAATATACTGGGCTATCTTCAGCATCTTCCTGTTGGCTGGGTTTTTCAAAGGCAATGAAGAGGGTCAAATTTCTATTCATGTTTCTACAGATCTGGTGACCAAACACATTTAGGCTTCTCTAGTAATTCTAACTTTCTTGCAGGAAAGCCTAATTAATGGCCTAACTATTCTCAGTCTATGAAGTCTAGTCAGTATTATATTTCCACAGGGAGATGCAAAGGATATATAAAAAAAAAAAGCTGTGGTAGTCAATGGCAGTTTTCTGTTCCTCTTACAACAATCGTACCTCTGAACTCTGACCACTGGATTCTGAAGTCCTGCTTTTCATCTCCAATGTGTGTGCAGCTGTGCTTGCCTGGGACCTTGGTGCAAACCTAGCAATAGCCTCAGAGCATCGGCTCTCATAACTTCAAAAACCATAGGTCAGAAATAAAAATAATATGAGATTGACCTAAAAATAGAATTAGAAACAGTGGATGACTGTGGGAAGCAATCTTTTGCTTTCTTTCTTCCACCCATTTTTGATACTTTTTATGGTTTGGAAAGTCAGTGTGTGTTGCTTGCAAAAAATTACAGCCCCAGCTTTGGTGAAGTTGCTTTGACTCCCACCATTCGTTGTCCTCTTCATGCTGCTGTTCCAGTGAACACCTCATGCCACCTTGCCCCAGCTGCCAGCATCCCTGCAGATGTCCTCCACTCCGTTTGCATGCTGGCAATGAATTCCCTGTTCTGCATGTGACTGCTGGCTCCCCTGCCAGCCTCAGAAAGGCATTGCATGAGGCTGCAAACCCTTCTGCCATTTGCTGCACTGAAGGCTGCAGCCATGCCAGTGCCATGGAGGAGCCATCACAAGTGGCTGCAGTAAAGGCCCTGAAGTCAATGCACTTTCTCCTGAGAGAAAGGCTCCTCTAATGCTGGGCTGTATTTTTAAAAAAGTGCCTGAGCACTGGCAACACTTTACATGAATTAATATGAGCTAATTGTGGTCTCCTGAAATATGTTCCTTTTTTTCTTCAGGATACAAATTTCATATCCCTAAAGCACACAGAGCAACCCTCACAATTATTTAGCCTTACCATAACCAAGAAAAACAGCTCAACTTCCTTTCAAAGTGAAAACCTACCACAGACACAGGGAGAGGAGCAGGTTCCCCATTTCCTTCGGTGTGATCCCCCACCACTTCAGAATGACTCTTAGGCAGCCCAAGCAGGCTGCAAACAGGCAGTCTTACTTTGTTGCTCCTGGAGGAGGTTTCCTCCATCAGATACTCGGGCTGGGCAGGACCAGGAGAGACTCAGCAAAAAGGGAAGGCTGGGAAATGGGGGATTATGGTGAATCACTAATACCATAATCATGAGTCTCGAAGGAATATACTATTTGCCAGTTTCTTTTGCAAAAAGATAACGCACCAACTGGGATTTTTATTAGCATATTTGATATGTTGGCTTCCTTGCTGGAAGTGGAGTGGTGGTTGCAATTAACATGTTCTTGGCTGTTGCGTGCTGCTTTCTCTTTATAGTTGTCTCCAAGAACATCGGAATTAAGAATGAGAAATCATTAAAATGCAAAGCTCCAAAATCTGTATATAGCTCCTGCTCCCCCCCCCCAGACTCCAAATAAAGTAAGAAACAGTTCAAGGGGACAGCTGACACTCAGTCTCTGGTACAAGATATGTAGTACGAACATTATGTTGCTAATGGACTAATCCTGTGTACAGAGTTATATTCCGTCTTTTCTCCTGGAGGAAACAGTTTATTGTAAATTAGACAATAAATAAATATAGGCATAGAAGCCTAAGTGATATGTCTGTAAAACACAGTTGTGTAAAAGCAGCAGTACCAGGAGGAGAGATTTGGCAGCAGAGAATGAGAAGCACTGGGTTGGAAAGAGATCTGTGGAGTTGGGATGGGGATGTGTATCAGATAAGAGCTCAGCAGAGGAATGGCTTCACAATGAAAGAGAGGAGAGCAATGGAGACACAGTGAGGTTGACCAGGAGGGAGCTGTCAGAATGGCAGTTTGGGTTAGGAGACATGGGAGATGATGCCGCAAGGTGGGTCACAATGGGAAGCTGGCAAGGGCATGGGCAGGTGACACAGGGAGGCACACAGGAAGGGCTGAGCAAGGGCGAGCAGCTTTCCATGGGCTGATGTCAACACGGAACCTTCTCCCTAGGATGCTGGTTATTTGAGAGTTAAAGTCAGCCTCCTGGCACAATTAGGCATGTGCCCCTCTCCTTCCTTTATATGCTTTTTCTTTTAGTAGCTTTTAGTTTAACTCAGGATATGACGGCAAACAAAAAGGCTTGTTACAGCTATTAACACCAGTGCAGCCCCCTGACTTCTGTCCCCCAGAGAACACTTCATTCTTGGAAATGAAATATCAAAACATCATTACATTTCTTTTATGAAATATTAAAAGTAATAGTTTGGACAAAAGTAGGAAAAAAGAAAAGGAATCGAGAAAGTGCCATGAACAAGAACATGAAAGTGTCTCAAAGACCCCAGAGAGGCAGCAGGACACTTGAGAGATTCAAGGGAAAATGTGATCTCCCCCTGAAGGCAGGTGAGTATGCAGGGATGGATGGGAACAAAAAGAGACCTATATTTCTGAATAGTTCAGAGTCTGATTTGTTCAACAGCCTACACCTAAGTGGAGAAAAACACACTAGTTTTCAGAATTTGCTGTAGAAATTTGGAAAATATTGTACTCTTAGAAAGATGAGTTTCATGATGTTAAAATAAACTCGAATGACATTCTGAGGTGTATGATCACCTTCCTAAAGAAATATGTTTCCCTACAAAGGCTGGTTTACAGGCAATGGGAATTTAAAGACAGTGGTTAAAAAGTCTTGGACTTCAGTCCACTTGCTTCTGAAACTTTGAGAACACTTTGAGAAGCCTGGGACCAGGAGAAGGAACATGAAAGGCTTGTGGTCCTAGCAAGGCTGCATAACAGTTTTCCATTGCATTTTCAGAGATTCTGGTATCAAATCCTGCATTTGGAAGATATGTGAGATTTCTGAGAGCTGGAAGCAGTGCATAACCAGCAGCTCAGTCATAGCCATCGCAAAGACTTAACAGAGACTGTTGTCTCTCAGTAAAAGCTGAAAGTAAAAGAAGTCAGTGACAGCAGAAATGAATGGTGAAAGGACAAAATGTTGTATTTACCTGTAGAACTTGTTACTAAAAGGTTTCTTTTCTAAATCAATGAGCTATTTTCATTCTAGGCAAAAGAGAAACTTAAGGGCTTGATTATTTTTCAAAGGTATTGAAGTTGCAGGTGTTAACACAATTTCTGTGTGTATATATGTTTTTAACAAAAGCAAAATCTCACTGCTTTTGAAAGGAAATATGCTGCAATCGGACCATACAGACACTTTTTAATCCTGTGCAATCGGTTGAAATAATGAACATGTGATGGCAGAAGTCAACTGGTTTGTGTCATTGTCTTGTCTAGAACACTGTCTCCTAAAAGACAAAAGATAAATATGAAGTACTTTAAATCTATATCAGTTTAGTACCATGTGGAAATTAGGCAAGAAATTTTGGAGCAATTTAAAATTAAAATTGTTTTGAGGTGGAGACCGATCATTTTATATAGGGTCTTAAAAAACTCCTTTCCATAGGACTATCTCAAAATGTTCCTTCTAGTCCTGAATAACGTTTTTCTTGTATTCTCCTTTAAATGAGATGTAAAAGCCCTTGAATTGTAACACTTATATTTAATACTATACCTGATCTCTGAGACTTTGTATGTCAGGTGCCAAAATTAAAAAAGAAAGAACAAGGCTGATGGACACCTTCTGGTAGAAACAGGGTCCACTGTTTGCCCCAGTCAGTCTTCTTAGAATCACAGAATGATTTGGGTTGGCGGGGACCTTCAAAGATCATCTAGTCAACCCTCCCTGCCATGGGCAGGGACATCTTCCGCTAGATCAGGTTGCTCAAAGCCCTATCCAGCCTGGCCTTCAACCCTTCCAAGGAGCACTCCTTGAACCCTTACTTGTTGAAGGAACATTATGTGGCTGTGAGATATGCTGAAGAAAAGCAACCCCAGTGCTTAGTGAGGAGACACTGGTCTCTGCCCTGGCTGAGTGACTTACAGCTGCTGTACCGAAAGGAGGGCATGATGTGGAAAAGAGAGAGACCTTTCTGCTGCCAGGTCCTCCATCCTGGCAGGTGCACTGTCAAACTGCAGACACAAGTTGAAAGGCACTGGGACACCTCCGACTCACCAAGCACTGACTGCCACAAGACAGTATCTGCTCAGAGGCCGGAAAGAAAGCATGTTGGCCCCAAACGCACCCGAGCTGACCACCGCCTTGAGCAGCGTTGCTGAAGGAATGGGGCAGGGATCACGACTGCTTTCATCGGCTCTCCTGAGAGAGGCCCCCAAGAAAGTCTATTTCACTGATGGCTACAAGCTTGCTGGCGATCTCTGGGTGAAGAAAAATTGAATAGGTAGAACAATGTTACCATATGCATCTATCACAAAAAGTGGTGCTTATCTGAATACCTAGCAAAAAATGGCCACAAGGCAGAGTCTGCTGCCAGCAGAGGATCTCAGATTTTTGGTTGGTTCAGTTTAGTTTTGACTGGGAGGAACTGAGAATAGATGAGAAAATTTAAGAGTGGAAGATAATTTCCATGAAAGTCATTTCACATGATAAAATTCATTAGTCTAAGGAATCAACAGAGAAAAAGCAGCAGAATAAGTTATGAACTCAAAAAAGAAGACTAAGAAACTGGGAAATTGTTGGGAAGAGCTGCTAAACAAAGACAACAGCTTTACATACAAAGAAGTGCCGAAGAATGACAGCTATTAAGAGAGATTATGTAAAAAGCAAAGTGGCAAGCTGTACCATTGTAAAGGAAAACATAGGAGAATTAGAAACAGATCAATACATTTGTCTCAGAAGTTTTTTAAGGACTTGATAATCAAATAGATATCCTCAAAAATAAGGAAAAAAGAGCAGAGGAGTAGTAACCGTTGTGGGCACAAGGCGTAGATTTGAAATCAAAGAGGATAAGGTTGAAAGTGAGATGCAGACTACAGTGAAAGAAAATGGACCATGAAAGAGATGTGCTAACTGGATTAAAAGAAAGTCTAGGTTTACCACCAAAAAAAGAAAAAAAGCAATTAAATAATGCAAAAATGCAGAAATATTACATGCTTTCTTGGCCTAAGCTTTGTGAAAAATATTAACTGCAATCATTGAATTACTGACTTCCATCTAAGAAGGTGATACAAGAACAGGAAAGAAGAGAGGGAGAACTGGTTCTGACAAGAGATATATTCAAGCTGACTGATGAAGAGCAGTGCAAGAAGCAAAACAACAGGCTTACCTTTAAAAAGCAGAAAAAGGATGAACCTGGGAAATCACATACCTATCATCTCAAATTCGATCCACCAAAAAAATGGATCTAGAGTATAATAGGGAATAAGAACAGCCAACACAGACTTGTAAATAACATATCCCATCAAACCAGCCTACTTCTTTTCTTTGTCAGGGTAGCCAACACTGTGGCTGAAGGGAGTTGGTATGATTCGTTTTTGATTTTAGTGAGGCTCTTGGTGCTATTTCATTTGAGGTTCTTATAACCACAGTAGACAAATATCCTGCAGATGCAATCACTAAAAGTGAGTGCATGGCTGACTGCTGAAGCCCTCTTCACGAGTGTTAATCAAGGATGCACTGTCACTCTTCAAGGGCATTGAAGTGTGGTCATACGGGGGTCAGAGTCATTAGCAGTTTCAAGATTGTGCTTAATAGCCGAGATGATGGAACAGAGCGCGTGATCATCAGATTTGAGAATGACACCAACCTGAGGAAAGAGAAGCTGCAAGGAAGGACAGGAATGTAAAGTGGTTTTCAGAGAGATGAAACTCAATAAAGTCAAGTACAAAGTGCTAAATTTAGGCAGAAGACTTTCATGTATAATGGGACATATCTGGCTGAGTGTCAGTACTGCAGGAAGGAACCATACATAGCTATAGGATGAAGAGATGGAAAAATGGAAATTTTATTCAGGAATATATTAACAAAAAATATTAATAAGATTGGATCACACTTATAGCTATAGAATTCTAAAGTGGAGGTTGCTGTCTTCTTGGAATGATACATAGTACATGACATTGGAAGGATGTTATCTAGTAGAATGGTAGGGAAGTGAGAAAGAGTCCAGAAGAGACCTCCAAGAATGTGAAGAGGTTTACAGAGGCAATTCATGTGGGAAAGAAGAAGGAAAGGAGATAATTTTGTCTGGAAAATGGAACTCTGAGCAGACAGATGAATGAGAAAACAGTGCACAATGACGTTACAATCTGCTGGAAAGGGAAAGGTATGTTCAAGTATTCTTCACAACATAGCAGAAATCTATTTACTGTTCAGGAGGAAGATCTGGGATGAATTAGGAAAAACTTTCTAGCAGGATGGTGAGGCACTGGGCACAAGAGAACTAGAGAAGTTACAGAAAGTCCTACTCTATAGGTTTTAAGAATGTGTTCTCTCAAATATGTTCTTGGAGTTGGCAAAGGTAAAGTCAATCCTCCCTCAAAGAAAACTGCAGTAGACCCAGGAGTCTTCTGCTGACTGACTTTTCTGTAACTGCCTTCCCTTTCCAGTGCTTTTGCCAGGCCTTCCCTTCACTCAAGCTATCTGCAATGTGCCTCTATTCCTGCTGTCTTCTCCAGGCTTCCCAGCTTCACTGCCTCCCATTGCTCCAGGAAACAAGGAAAGAAATTGGTGCCTGTTGAGGAGCAAAGCTTCACACCGGTATCGAAGGTGATGGACAAGTTCAGATGTGTGCAATTATCCCCCCACACCACAGGCCTGCAATGGGTGGAGGATGCACCTGCGTAACAGCTGAATTGATGCAAATACATGAATATTTATGCACATTCAATGTCTCCACTTATCTTTGCTTCTTCAAGGATATTGGAAGGTACATCAATGCTGCAGATGGCAGGGAGAACGGTTAATGACAGGCATCAAGGGGGAAAGGGGGTGTCTGCCTTTGCCATTCAGCAGCCCTGGGGGCTGCACAGACTCAGAGCCTCCTGCACCTGCAGGCAGGATGCTCTCTGACAGAGTGAAAAGCGCTGGAGTTAGAAACAGCGGAGAAGCCTGAAACTTGTGTGTCAGGGCTGAAATTATGGCCTCAGTACAAAAGTTTCTGATACCAGGTAATTTGAAGTGAAGTTTTCTGCAGGCTGTGGGTTTTTTTTGAATGATAAAAATAACTGCAAAAAGGTACATCCTTGAATGTTCTAAGGACTGGCTGACAACACAGTTTAATGCATTGATTAAAATAATTTCCGTATTTCCTTATGCAATTCATCTCACAGTAACAAAATGTAAAGAGGAAGAGAGCCCATCGGTATCTCTCACAACTACCCCGCCACAGTAGTATCTCAGATCTTTGCACTAGAATAGCTGTACATGTGCACATTCATCCTTGCAGGAAAATATCTCTCTTGTGTTTGAAAAAAATGGTTCTGAGAAATTCAACAATAGAACGCCTTAATGCAGTGATAAGTTTGTGCTGTGACATTGTATGCCCTTTTAAAGTGTTTTTTTAAAAACAGCTCAAAAATTTAGTGTCTGAGAAACAGAAACACAGCCTTAGCAGGCACACTGTTACCACCCTAACTCAGCCAGTATACCGTACCAGTATACACACAGAAGACACATTTGTACTTTCCATTGCACAGAGCTGAACAGGATCTACCTTTTTTTTGTCTTATGTTCAACCATTTAGCCCTTCAAAAAAGTCTGCCTGTGCTAAACCGCATGAGCCCTTGACCCCATCAGTCTTGTACATCTTACACTACACCATATTTCCCATCAGTAAAAGTGTAGAATGCTTTCAAACCATTCTCACTGGTTATAGCTGGCCCAAGTGAGATAGGAAGGAAGCAGGGTAAAGGCAGGGTGGCTGTGTATTGTGGTGCTATATTTCTCGATTTTCCAATATTTTGAGTGTTGCTGAGCTCAGTATTCTGGAAGGACAAGACTTATCACTGGGCAATGACGAACTCAGAAAGGATTTATGAAAAAAATGAATTGCCTCTGAAATGATGGAAATTACATAGCATAGACCCAAAATGAATGTTCACAGGATGTGCACACCCTGTGATGCACTGCAGCATTTCATTGCTATGGCTAAGCCAGCATGCTTTATTTCTCAGTGATACAAGAGGCTCTTTTCAAATTGGCTTTGTTCTATTGGTATTACCTGCACACAGATGTGTTGATAGCATTATTACGGTCTGGGAAGACCTGAGCCGTAGAGATTTGTTGTTATTCCCAGAGTGAGATGAAGACAGAAACGAGGTCAAATGCCGCCAATCAAACAGATTTATTGATCATCTATTCAAACGAAGGCACGAGGAAATAGCAACAGGAAAGAGAGGAAAAGACAAAGAAGAATGAAACCTAGCAAACAGTCAGGACAGAGTCACAAGAGGTAGTCACCATCATGGATCCAGCATTGTCCTGTCAGTCCATAGCTCCTGTGTGCATCAGTGGTGGGAGTCTCCATAGTTCCTGTGTGCGTTGGTGGGGGTCTCTTCGTTGTTTGGTCGCACAGCCTTTTATAAGGTGTTTGGGGAGATTGTTCCTAGGCAATGTCATGTATCCCACGTTCCCCCAGTCCAGTGCATGTGGGTTTTTTTCTCAGTCCTGTCTCTGGCAGGTTGGGGTTGGGATCGGTGTCTGGACACATTTTCCACAACAAGGTACCAGTTCTCCAATTCCCTTCAAAGCTGGTTTCGGGCAGTTGTTTATTCTTGTCTGGTTTGTATTTGGCTGGCCTGCCAGGGGGTCCTCCAGCAAGCTGGGCTGCAAACAGGCTTTGGCTGGCCTGCCACAAGGTCCTGCAGCAAGCTTTGCAAACAACCTTTGAGGCAATTTTCCTAAGATATAGTCTCAGACAGTAATCTCAATCAAAGAGTCAGAGTTTAACATACTCGTCACACACACCATAAGGCTTCTGCCACCTCCTTGTAACAATACATCATTGATTCTCTTCAGGTGTATTTCATGCCTGAATTTGCAATAACAAAAGGACTGGTACGTTGGAGGCCTTGTCATGAGAGCACCCTAAGACTTCTCCTTAATTATATGTGCCAGACCAACTCCTGGTTGCGGTCTCTTTGGTCCGACTGGGCAAGTGAATCTTGGTGTCAGTATGGAAGCAGAGAATGCTTGGAAATTCACATGGGAAGCAGATCTCAGAGCACCCCTGTAACTTTCTGCTGTTTGATGAAGAAAAATAAAGGCCTACTTCCCTGGAGTTCAGAGGAGGACTAGCCAAGCAACGGATGGCACCCATGAAATCTGGGATTCAAACCCTATGTTCTGGCAGAAATCTTGAGGAACATAGGTATTTTCTTCAAAGGAAGAGGAGTCCTGAATGTGCTGAATTCCCTTTCTCTGAACCTCTGCTTCTGGAGAGACCATTGTACATAGACACTTGTGCTGTCAAATTTAAGTTACTGTAAGATTTGTAGAGCAGGTTTCAAGTTCAGGCAAATAAACCTGTCCTGCCAGAAGTGCATTTCGTGTGAAATGGAATAGTATTTGACAGCAGAAGGGCTGAATTCCCAATATCCTCAGCCAAGGATCCTATAGAATGGCAATGAGATGAGACAAGATGTGTGCACCTTCTGCAAGGAAGGTGTCTGCAAGTGTAATTGCATTGTGTTGGTGTCTGCAGCTCTGACAGAAATTGGAGCTGAATATCCTCAGTTTTCCCTGGCAGATTTTGCACAGTGTAGAACAGTGCTCAGCACAGTGAACAGAGAACTGGTCTTTTTCTAAAGCAGGTGCTAAGAGCTCTCAGAGGGTCCCAGCACGGGTGTAACAAGCAGCTTTAGCCATGAGAAGTGCACATGCAAAAAATTGATATGACAGTGATCTCCAAAATCCCATTTGCTTCCACTTCTACAAATGGATCTTTATTTCCCTTGGAACAATACCTAAAAGAAAGTGCTTGATTTTTAGAAATAATATCCACAAAAGAAAAAGTTTAAGTGCTGTAGAAAGCACCAAAGCTCTCAAAACTTTATTTATGGACATAAAACTACAAGGGCTGCTCAAAACCTTCCTTCTAAAACTACTGAAGTTAAGCTTTACCCAGTCTAACAGAAGGAAACTGCAACAGAATTTATCTTGTGAATTACAAGCAGGGGAGGCTGTTCATATTTCATTTGATGCCTACAACACAGGAACAAATCAAACTAAACAAAAACAAACAAACAAAGAATCAAATCCCAGAAGAAAAAGAATTTTCTTAGCTCAGCAAGAACAAAATTACACCAAATTCATGGAACCTGTTCAGAAGGCTCTATATTTTGTCTTTTGTTGGGGGTGGGGTGGGGGTGGTAAAAAATCATCCTACTTGATTCCAGTATGCAAAAAGAAAGTAAAAATTCAGAATCAATGCTTGGTAAATTGCTGGGCTCTCACTGTATGGGAGCACTTGCTCTGCACAAACATATAGCTGCTGTCGTCCTGTCCATTCCAGCAATCTTTACACTGCCAGTGGCCACTTTGGCCTTCCAGCTCATCATGCCCTCTCTCCTTCTCTGCCTTCTCACTGTGGATCAGGTTTTCGATCTCTGCATTTATTAGTCCTCCCAGACATTACCTACAGAAAGACCCATTTTTCTCTTCCATGCTCACATCCTAGTCCTTTCCTTCTTGCCCTATTCTCTATGTGATATTACTCTTCTCATCCAGCTGATTCCAGTCTTTTTTAACCCAATAGGTCTTCATCCAGTTTCAGCATTTCCCTTAACAAAGGGAATTCCCACAATCGCCTCCACCTCCATTCCTACATCCTCCCCAAATTTCCCTCATTGACATCTTCTACCAGATTCTCCAGCTCAGGAGACCATACGATTCTCTACCCATCCATCTATGACTGGGTCTAAGCCCAACCTTCTGCACTTATCTCCATTTCAGTCTTTTTAAGAACTGCTTATAGGGGTGTTTGTGTCTGAACTCATAACTGATTAGAGTAGTGTAGCAATAGCTATACTAAGGCAAATAGAGAAAAGGGCTTTAGGAACAGAAGGGAAAATCCTCATATTTCATCATATGTTGCTCTGAGATGTGCTGGGTGCACTGCAGAACACTTGCAGTCGTATTGAGACAAGCCAGGGTCTTCTGCTGTAATAGGAGCCAACAGGGAAACACCAGTGATATACCTCAAAGGAATAGAGGGGTGTTGCTCTGGGAAGGTGACATGGCCGACAGCCCAGATGAAGTGCCTCTACAAAAATCCAGGCAGCATGGGCAACAAAGAGGAGGAGCTGGAAGCCACTGTGCTCATAGAAAGCTATGACCCAGTTGCCATTACTGAAACTTGGTGGGATGAATGTGATGACTGGAGTGCAGCTGTCAATGGCTACAGGCTGTTCAGAAAGGACAGACAAGGAAGGAGAGGCGGAGGCGTTGCCCTCTACATGACAGGTAAGTTGTGAAGAACTGTCTCTGAAGAATAGCCAAGAGCAGGTTGAAAGTTTATGGGTAAGAATTAGAGACCAGGGCAACAAAGGAAACCTTGTGGTTGGTGTCTACTACAGGCCACCTGATCAAAGGGAGCCTACTGATGAAGTCTGCTTACTCCAGTGACAGAAGGCATCGTGCTTACAGGCTCTTGTCCTGTTGGGGGACTACAACCACCCCAACATCTGATGGAAAAGTAGCATAGCAAGCTGTAGGCAATCCAGGAAACTCCTGGAGTGCATTGAGGAGAGGAGAACTTCTTAAGCCATGTAATAGACAGCCTGACAGAGGTGATGTGATACTGGACCTGTTGGTCACCAACGCAAGTGAGCTAACTGATTACACCAAGATTGGAGGCAGTGCATGCAGCAGTGATCTGCACTGGTGGAGTTCACAGTCCTGAGCGATATCAGTCAGGCAAAGAGTAAAGTCAGGACTCTGAATTCTAGGAAGGCAAAATTCCAGCTCTGCAAGGTGTTAGTCAGTAGGACCCCCTGGGAAACTGCCCTCAGGAACAATGGAGCAGAACAGAAATGACAGATCTTTAAGGATGCTTTCCATAAAGCGCAGGAGCTCTCGATCCCCAGATGAAAGAAATCAGGAAAGGAAGGGAAGAGACGGGCATGGCTGAGTCAAGACCTGTTGGTCCAAATAAAGGGAACTGCACAGGCAGTGGAAGCAGGAAGAGGCATCCTGGGAAGTGTATGGGGACACTGCCAGGTTGTGCAGGGGTGGTGTTAGGAAGGCCAAGGTGCAGCTGGAGCTGAACTTGGCAAGGGGTGTTAAGAATAACAAAAAGGGCTTCTACAGGTATGTCAGCCAGAAAAGGAAGGTCAAGGAAAGCGTATTCCACTTGACGAGCAAGACTGGCAAACTGGTAACAACAGAAGAGTCCAAGGTTGAGGTACTCCACAACTTTTATGCCCCAGTCTTCAGTGGAAACCTGTCTTCCCATACCTCTTGAGTGGATGGACCGCAAGGCAGGGACTGGGGGAGCAAAGTCCCTCCTGCTATAAGAAAAGATCAGGTTTGTAATCACCTGAGGATCCTGAACATACATAAGCCTATGGGACCTGATGAGATGCACCCCAGAGTCCTGAGGGAATTGGCTGATATAGTTGGCAAGCCACTCTCCATCATATTTGAAAAATCATGGGAGGCAGGCAAAGTCCCTGGTGACTGCAAAAAGGAAAACATTCCCTCCTTTTTTAAAAATGGTAGAAAGGAGGACCCTGGGAACTATTGAACAGTCTTACCTCAGTGCCTGGGAAGATTATGGAACAGATCCTCCTAGAAGCTATGCTAAGGCACATGGAGGACAAGGACATGATTCGAGACAGCCAGCATGGCTTCATCAAGGGCAAGTCCTTCCTGACCAACCTAGTGGCCTTCTGTGATGGAGTGACTACATCAGTGAACAAGGGAAGAGCTACGGATGTTGTCTATCTGGATTTCTGTAAGGCCCCCACAACATCCTTCTCTCTAAATTCGAGAAATATGGATTTGATGGGTGGACTGTTCAGTGGATGAGGAACCGGTTGGATGGTCACATCCAGAGAGTAGTGGTCAACAGTTCAATGTCCAGATGGAGATCAGTGCCAAGTGGTGTGCTTCAGGGGTCTGTATGGGAACCAGTACTGTTTAATATCTTCATCGATGACATAGACAGTGGGATCGAGTACTCACTCAGCAAGTTTGCAGACAACACCAAGCTGAGTGGGTGCTGTTGACATGCCTGAGGGATGGGATGCCAACCAGAGAAACTCAGACAAGCTTGAGAAGTGGGCCCATGTTGTGGAATTATTAGTAAAATTAAGGTTTATATGAAAAACGTAGCAGTGTTCACCCATTGAGGAAAACCATGAAATCGAAAGGAGCTCTGAGGATGGGACACAGCTGCAGCAGGCATGCGAGGAATCCACTCACATAGCAACTCCCTGCAATGTACCATAGAGGATGGAGCAGGGTGGAGACTCTGTGGCCATGCTCCGTGATGATAAAGCCGGAAGAAATGGTTCTCTAGAACCGATAAGCAGCTCATCTGACCCCCTGAGCCAACAGGTTTTCAAAACCTCGCCAAAGTGCTATCCTCTCGTGAACTTTGCTTGTTTTAATATCATTTTAATACCAAAACACACCTCCATCCCGAAGGCTACCCGCCTTCAAGGTGCGACCACCCCTCTTCGAGTCTGCACTCTCAATTTTTCATAAACTATACCTTTAAATGTGAAGTGAGAGAATTTTACACGAATCATGATAAAAGTCACTCAAACACCGCCTTAAATGTAGAAAGGATATAAAAATAGCCAGGGAAATGGGGGATTTTCAGAGAAGAAGATAACACCGTAGATTTTCGGAGGAGGAGAAGAAGATAACACCATGACCAAATCAAGGGAAACTCCACCTCAGACTGCCTCCGACAACCGGGATTGGCCGACGGGCTGAGCCTTGCTTCTCCGCCCCTTGGGACGCCTTGGGTGAGACTTAAACTAAGCGCTTTTTTTCTCGGGAATAGTTACTCCCTAATGTCTATAGCCAGGCTGTATTATTTATAACCTTTTCACGCGTTTTATATTTGCATGTGCTTTCTTGCAGACAGTCACTATCACCGGCAATTCAAAAAACCTCTATACCTGTTGCACAAATAAAACTGCACTGTTTCAGTAGCCAGTTGTCACAGATTCTCACTGAACGTGACCAAATGCGGCCGTGCTAGTTCATGAGCACGACTGGACTGAAGGTGCAGACCGCTATTAGTGTATCCAGAATCGTGGTAGTTTAATATACATATTAAA
>Ga0065711_1035112_pt1 | contig 22789 bp, 16 predicted proteins | sample Hoacrofraction12_FD_59098 | JGI IMG/M metagenome (GOLD analysis project Ga0065711, IMG submission 59098) | Hoatzin crop microbial communities from Cojedes, Venezuela - Epithelial fraction 12 v2 (version 2) | ecosystem: Host-associated > Birds > Digestive system > Esophagus > Crop | place... | reverse complement strand
GAACTTCCTGTGCTTCAGTTTGTGCCCGTTGCATGGAGGTGGAAGTAGAGCAGAGGAGCTCTGTGCTTTGTTTAAAACCCCACAGGTGTTCTTTGTGTACCGTGGTTGAAGTCGAAGCTGTGGCTTCCCAGGAATCAAGCTGTCTGGGACTTGACCTTTTTGTGTGGTTGTTCACCCAATTTTCTTCTGATTTCCACGCCGTCGCCTCGCTGTTTCCCTGCCGCAGCGGGAAGCGCGTGCTGCAGCGTCTCCGCCTTTGCCTGGGAGCAGGCTGATGCCTGACTTCACGAGCGCATCGGCCACAAGCCATAACGAGGACATTAATACTCTTTCAGCAATAAAAGCTATTACTCGGATCTCCCCCAGAGATTTGTCCAGCCCTTTTGCATGCACGCGCCTTCCTTTTCATCTCACTTTTAACAGTTTTCTCGCTAAGGCGTTGTTCTGGTGAATCATACCTAGCAAAGCGTATTTTCCTCCGCCCTGTTCTCTCACTCACGTTCACGCTTTTTTCCTCCTTGTTGCTCTTATTAAAATGTCTCTCCTTCACTCTTGTTTTCCTGTAAATATTTGAATAATTAACAACAGTAGGCGCAGGAAGATTTCTGTCGATGCGAACTGTATTGGTGGGTGTTTGACATGGCCGGGGGGCAGTGGGGAGCGGCGTTATTCAGCAGTGGCTCTCCAGCACGTCCTTGGCTCCCTGTTTGCAAGGAGCGCTTGCAGACAGCCTGTCCGGTGCTCCCGATCTTTAAATGCCTGTTTTCCAAATGTGTTCCACAGGTGCCAACAAAAAAGCTGAAGAAATATGAGAGAGAGTACCAAACCATGCGCGAGAGCCAGCTGCAGCAGGAAGACCCGATGGACAGATACAAGGTACGGGCGATGCTGCGCGGGCGATGCTGTGCGGGCAGCGGTTCTGCCGGCGGAGTGCCTCGGGGGCAGGGGTGCGCGTGGCACGCTCCCCTCGCTGGGCTGTGCCGCTGCAGCCGTAGGGAGGTCGAGCGGCAGGTGGAACTCATCCCCTTTCTTGAACGAGCACTTGGAACGCTCAGTGTTTTTTCCAGGAGTGTGTCAGTCACGCTTTGTAACTCTGAAGACATCTGCAAGTAGCCACATATAACATTTGTCTTCTTTCAGTTTATATGTTTGTAGGTAACTCTCCTGCTGTTGCACTTTTACGGGAGACCTTCATGAGACGCAGAAACAAAGGGTGATTCTCAGCTGCAGACACACAGAGGAGAAAACACACATTGCTCTAGCACAAGCTGTGTGCAGTGGCATCCACAGAGACTTTTGGAAGATGAGCTCTTCCTTGACCGATACGACCCTTGTACTCATCTCTGTTCATACCAAGCGCTAGTTAACTTTTTGTGAATACAATGCCTAGTACCGTGGGACCCAGGGGTCTCCTGGGCTCCCAAGGTACTACTGCAGTAGAATTAATAGTAAAAAATACCCTGCTTTAAAGCGGCGGAGAAACAAAGGTTCAGTTGTTAATATGATAGCTTGATAGTTCATGAAAAAAAGAATAGTTCTTTAATTTTGGAAGCATTGCTTGTCTTTCCAATGTATTTGCTTTTGTTGTCACTGCTACATTCCGTTGCCGTAGACTGTTGTGTGACGGAGGCTCTGCCTCTAGGCATATACTTCACTTAGTGTTCAGGATCCATTTATTGCTTACCCTGTTTTGAAAAATCCGGTTTTCTTTAGGTGAAGCTGCCAGAGAGGAAGCACTTTACTGCCCAGTGCCCAGGTTCGCTGGGAACTGGCATTGCTTACCTATACCTGTACTGTTTTCCTGCTGTTCTTCATCGTGCCTTAGGATGTTAAGTGACATTGCAGTTGGTACGGAGTCTACCAGGAGTGCGGAGTAGTAAATCATCACACAGTGTGCAACAGGTTTCCGTGGTCTGTGAACACAAGGCAAATGCACCGTGTTCAGAAAGCCACAGTATGAAAATCTGTAGTGAAGGACTGTGCCATAATTCACAAATGTGACCAGAGTTACAGGTACAGGCAAAGTAAAACTGACTTTTTTTTAAAAAAGTATTTACCTGTGAAAAAATATGTTTTGAATGTAGTTCTTTTGATGTCAAAGGGTGTAGATTTTATTGTTTGTGAGAACTGGGACTGCTGTAGCAGTGGAGAGCCAGTAGCGAATATGACCTGTTTAGAAAAAAAACCCCAATTTGCTGCTGATTAACTGCTGACAAAGTATTTTTCCAGTGGTTCACTTACAGTGCTGTGGAATTAAGATACTACTTAGAAAACAAACAACGCTTCTTTAAAGCTCTGTGGAGGCATACTGACTAGTTAGTGTTGGGTGACAGACGGTGAAGAACATTATCCCCAAGCTGCAAATGAGGATACAGAAAGTGACTCTTTGGCCGCTGTTTATGTGAGTCACGACCACAGCCTGGGGTTTTGGCTTGCACTTTTGCAACTCACCGTGTGATCTTTGTTTTTTTCATTAGGCTGGTTTGGGTCTGATCCTCTTAGTGGTGCTGTGATTAGGGAGAGTCCCCATAACTGGTTAGTTGCACATTCAATTCAAAGTTCGGACGCATTCCTCAGCTGATGGGTGTGATGGAGAAATGCTTGTAGGTGCTCTCTGTTCCTTGTCATGCTTGTTTGATTTGATTAGTGTGTCAGGCTGAGGTTGGCAGGAATCGACATTTCAAGAGCGTTTTCAGAGGGCAGCAAGAAATGCAAGCTGTGTGGATCCTCACAGGCAGAAAGTGGAGAGCCAACTTTGCTTGTTCCTTAAACGATCACTCTGCAGCCCGTGTATTCAGAAATCCGTTTCGTTTTGGCAGCATCAGTGCTAGACTTTGCCTTCCTGGGCTTGGTTTGGGCAGGGACTGAGTCTGCGCTGCTGAAAAGCCAGTATTGCCTCTGAGTGCAGATTTGCTGTTAGCTCCTTCTGGCCTCCTGCACGCTGGGTGCCTACATCGCTGTCAATTTTACAGTTTCTCTTCCCAGAACAAAATGGGTTTTTGGCTTCCTGCTCAGGAAGGGGATGTTTCTTGGACAGGATCACTGCCGTGGAGATCCCTGCAGAACATTCCTCTTACAGGTCAAGAAGGAAATAGGCTTTCAATCTATTACAGTTTTTATAGTTCTTAGAGTTTTTGTTGCTTGCAGCATGTTACAGTTTTTATTGCCAGTAGAGATTTCAGGACCACAGAGATGCTGGCAGTTCTAATTTGCAGTGGTGAAGGACTTCTTGAGTAAGACACCTGCCTGTGACCTGGCCCTCAGTGGAAGTGGTGGGATGGACTGTGGAGAGAGTAGGGATGGACCACGAGCTGCACTGGCCGGGGAGCAGCCGCTGTGCTGGCAGTGGGACCCATCCCTGCTGCACTGCACTCAGCTCCTGCTCCATCCCCGCTGCGCTGCGCTCTGCTCCTGCTCCATCCGTGCTGCGCTCTGCTCCTGCTCCATCTCTGCTGTGCTTTGCTCCTGCTCCTGCTCCATCCCTGCTGCACTGCGCTCTGCTCCTGCTCCTGCTCCATCCCCGCTGCACTGCACTCTGCTCCTGCTCCATCCCCGCTGCGCTGCACTCTGCTCCTCCTGCTCCATCCCTGCTGCGCTGCGCTCTGCTCCTGCTCCATCCCTGCTGCGCTGCGCTCTGCTCCTGCTCCATCCGTGCTGCGCTCTGCTCCTGCTCCATCCCTGCTGTGCTTTGCTCCTGCTCCTGCTCCATCCCTGCTGCGCTGCGCTCTGCTCCTGCTCCATCCGTGCTGCTCTCTGCTCCTGCTCCATCCCTGCTGCGCTCTGCTCCTGCTCCATCCCCGCTGCTCTGCTCCTGCTCCATCCCCACTGTGCTCTGCTCCTGCTCCATCCCCGCTGCACTGAGAGCAGAGCAGAGAGAACTCGTGGGAGCTGGTGCAGCTCTCGTGTACAGGCCTGACTTTCACCCAGCATCCAAGGGAGAGCAGGACCGAACCAGAGCAGGATGAGAGCACAGCATGCTCGTTCATCTCCTTTCCGGCTTTCGGGTCCCAGAGGTGTTCCCGAGCATGGGGACAGTGGGGCTGAGCAGCCTCCTGAGAAACGCCAGGCAGGGGATGCTTCCTGCTGCGGGCAGCTGGGTATGGCTGGGCAGGGTGCTTTCCAGTCCCCTGACGCCAGATGGGGTGCTCTTCGGTCCCCCTGATGCCAGGCTCTCCCCGAAAAGGGCTGTTCTTGCAGCATCTGGCCTGCCATGAACGAGCCGCGTTTTCTTGACAGGTGAAAGTCGTGTGCTACCCTAAGCTGCGTTACGTGGCCCAGGAGTGCCTGCCCAGCACGTATTTGACATGTTGGGTGTGATCTGGCTTACCAAAAGAGCAGTGTTAAAGAGTGTCATTGTTTTTGGAGTTTGTTTCCTTCCATATTTACAAGTGTTGTTTAGGAAAAATGTATTTTTCTATGGACACCTTTTCACTTTATTTCCCATTGCTTATAACAAATCACCACTCTCGTTTTTGTCAGATTTTTAAAAGCTGCAAAATTACATATGTTTTAAATTGCTGTTCGTCACCAGATTTCATTACTTTCAGTTAAAATAAATTGCAAATTGCCTATAGAAGCCAGGAAGAAAAGTGAGTTGCATGTGCAGAAAAAGTAGCAATATAGTTCAGACTGATATTTTTTGATATATTGTGGGGTTTTTTTCTGTGTTTGAGGACGCCTCGTGTAACAGGGTCTGGGTTGACTTGATGAGAAATTGCCGGAGTTGGGCTTGAGACTTCTCGGCTGAGAATAAAGAGGAGGTAACCCTGCAGAGAAGGGCTGGAGTTTTGCAAGCAAACCCTGCTTCTGCACGCAGTTCTGTTGTGAGGGTAGACACGTCTCCTCCTCTGTGGACCTTGTGGTGCAGTGGGGCAGCTGTCTGTCTGAATAAATGTGTAATTTAGACACAATAGCCTTTTGCGTGTTTGAAATGGGAGCAGAAATTAATACAGTGGTCATTTTTATTCAGAGTCACGGTAAATCACTGGTAACCGTCACGAGGAAAAACGTAAGATAGCTCTTGGTGTGGATCGCTGTTTGTTTGTGGTTTCTAAAACGTGTGCGGGGGCACTTTTGGGAGCGCTTCTTCAGAGTCCACAGAGAGAGAACACAATCCACCTCCAGGAGCCTCCGTGCTGCTTCCCGCGAGAGGTTTTCCTGGACAGTTTGCTATAAAAGCCTCTTGCGTTCCTAGCTGGAGTTCCCAGGGCTTTCCTTCAGAGCTCCTCAGCGGGCTGATGAAGACTGCAGTTTGCTCACATCCAGAAAAGCGAAGGCTAACCAGTGTTTTCGTTCCACCACCGAGGATCCGTTCGCGCCCAAGGATCCGGGGTTTGGGCGTTTGCTCGTCAGACAGTGTGACCCCGAATTGCTGAACAAGGTCTGTGACTGGCTGCACCCCGCGTGAGGAGGCATCACCGCCACGGAGCTGCTCAGGAGCTGCTCCGTGCTGCCGGCTGCGAGCGAGCGGAGGGTGGAGTTCAGCCTTTCACTCCTCCTCAGCTGGGGCTCGCCGACCGCTCGCAGATCTGCCTCCTGTGTTCCATCCAGCGTGGGATGGCAGCTGGAGCAGAACCTCTTTAAAACTCAGAACCAAAAACCCGCTGAAGAATCCGCAACTTCTTTTTTTTTTTTTGGCTGTCTTTGTTGGTATTAAAAATTATTTTATGTCCTGTTTTCACTGTCGTTACCCCAATGGTTGAAAGCAGTGTTTGGTCTGTGACTTTACGGGAGGTAAGTTGATTTGTGTTTGTATGTATCGGCGGTGTTTGTCCTGTTTGGAAATGCAGTATCCTCCTTTTAAAAGCTAACCAGAGTTCCCCAGCTGCCTTTTGTAACTGGGGGGAGGAATCTGGGAAAGATTCTTCCTTTCCTGAGCGCAGAAGCTGGGCAGTGCCGAAAAGAAGGCAGTGGTTATAGCCAGTGAATTGGCGGCGGCGTGGAGAGGCAGGGCAGGAAGCCGTTCACCCCGAGGACGGCTCGCAGGTCTGGCAGGTTGGCTGGCTGACGCCTGCGATGCGAGTCCTGCTGTGAGGAACCAGCTCCAGCCGCTGAGCTTCACGCCGTTGCGAGTGGTACTTTATAGAGCCCTGTAAATACTGCAGCGCCACTGAAAGCGGCTTGCTGCGTATGGAAAGCGCTGTTTGCTGGTTTGATCTTTACTGTGTGGCGTTAGGTTTTATTTAGACTTGAGCAGATTAAGAGTTTCCTCCCGAGGGAGGAGGCAGTTTTTCAGGGCTAGATGTGGAGGGAGGAGCTGGAAAAGACAAACCGTGTAATCACGCATACTGCCCGGGGTGGAGGAAGAGTGAAGGTGGCCCTGTAAGGGACTTCCAGCTGGGAATGAAAAGTACGGTGAGCGAGATAAAAACATCTCTTAGCTATTGACTGGATGCCCAAGGTAAGAGATCTTTAACTTACTAACAACAGGCCATGTAAATTCTAGTTTAAGAGGAGGATAGCGCATTTCCAACCATGTAGCTTGCTTACCCACTTGTCTGCGAATGCAAAGCAGGAACTTTGAACTTCACGTTGCGCGGCTTGCTTTGCGGACACCAAAGCTTTTGGCAAAAGCATAGCAAAAATGTTAAAGCAAACTTCTTTCTGGTTTCCTCTGTGGGAGTCTTAAGAATTTGCTGATTTCTCCCTCTAGCAACATCCCGATGAGAAGGTGTCGGTGCTGCAGCACCTGGCAGCAACACTGCCCTGATCTGCTCCCAGCTTTCAGATGAGCTCAAATCACTTTCTGACAACTGCTCGCTGGCAGAGCTGTGTCTGTAAAAATCAGCATTTCCAAGGTGGTCTGAACAATGTACAGAAATAAAGACACATTGGAGCCATTATTATTATTATTATTTTTATTATTATTATTATTATTATTGACTGCAATTTGGGTTTACACTTTAAAGTATATATTAACCTTACAGAAGAATTTTACTTTTAAAAATTCCTAGTCTCAAACAGAGTACAGTGCAATTGGAATCAAAAAGATCTCTGAAGTTCCGCGTCTTTCAGCAGCGGTTATTTTCGCAGTGTTAAAGCAAAGGTATTTTACTTACAGTTTCTGTAACAAAACAAGTTATTTAAAGTACGATGCTTTGGAAAGGAAACAAACACTTTCCTGTGCAGGGCAGTGCACGGTGTGGTTGCACAATGGGATCACATTAGGGAGAGAGCGTTTGCAGAGGTTCTGCTTCCTGCCGCGGAGGAAGCTCCCACACCAGAGCCCTTTTCTGGCATCCTCTCAGAGCTGTACGTGTCCTTTGTTGTGTAAGACAAGCATGCAAAATCTTCTTGCAACAGAAGTGAAAATTGCAGTTTCACAGCGGTGAGTTTGGAAAGAAGAAACTACCTGGGCATAGCTGGTGAGCAGGAGGAAGCGAAGACAAGCGAAGAATGTGCGTCTGCAAAGGAATCGCATTTTGTAGGGAGGCATTCACTGAACAACTCCAGGAAATTTTTTTCTCTCTTAAGTGCAGATACATATTCACTTTTACTGTTTTTTCTTGGAGAACATAACTTACCTGGCAAGTGAGCACAGGTCCTTTTTGAAATCTCAGCACGTAGGTTGTTGTTCCTCCACCTAGGAGTTTCCATGTGGACTTGGTATTTTTCCTTGAGTTTCCACAGTGCACAGATTCCCTCTGCAGTCTCCTTCGCTATGAAAGATGCACGGTCATTGTGTGACCGAAGGCCAGCATATTTTTTGCTGTCTGAAAATCCGTTTGAGGAGGCCACCTCTGTCTGTCCCACCTGGCTGTATTCTTCTGAAGACGAAGACGGGGAGTTGATGTGGACTCCTGGAATTCCGTGACCCACAGACGTCTTTTGGATATGATTCTGCTTCTCAGCCCTGGAAGAACAGTCACTGAAACTGACTTTTAAAAATCATTAATTACTACTGTTCATCCTTCTCCTGTGTGCTTACCGTCTCTAGTTAGCGTTCCACGTCATCTTTTCTGCCCGCGCGGAGAGGGCAGGGAGAGCGGTGCAGCGAGGACCAGGGCCTGCAGTCCCAAAGGTCTGCGTTTCGCGTTGCCGTGCGTTGCCCGCCGAGCGGGTTTGGGGGCTGTGCTCGGGGAGGGAGGTCCCCTTTCCATCTGGCACTGTTTCTCCGCAGATATCCTGTAAAATGGGCACCGCTGGTGCCGGCGCACGGTACAGAGAAAGCGCCCAAATGGCGACCCAGATTGTACGAGCTGTGGGGAGTTCCCTGCCAAACGCTGTTCTGTGCTGGTCCCACAGAAGATGGGAGGTTGGCACTGCATCATCAACAAAAAGGACAATTTGTACCGATTCCTGCAGACAAAATTTTGTAAAATAGAGCAGGACAGCTTTCTACTTTCGATTGGAAACATGGGTATCTCTTAACTGGTCCCTGTTCACTGCTGCTGGGTGGGATTTTGTCTTCCTGGTTTCTTTTGATGGTGAGCAAGCAGAAACCAGGTGCTTTTGTGGAGAGGACTGTGTTTACTTTTGACAGAGAAACCCTACAGTCAGTGTCTCTTCTGCGACACAAACGTAACCGTTGGGATGTAAGTGGAATCGCTGCATTTGCACCGCTGGCTTAATTCACTGTTGTTTCCCAGAGCAGCCGTCCTGTCTGAATGTGCACTCTTGCCTTCTCGGTGTTTTACACACACAATATACTGGCTTATTGCTCTTTGATATTGATAAGGATTAACTTCCTTTTCTGGTTGTTCCTTTCTTTCTGCAGAGGGAAAACCGCAGGCTCCAAGAAGCAAGCATGCGGCTGGAGCAGGAGAACGATGACCTTGCCCATGAGCTCGTAACAAGCAAAATTGCCTTACGGAATGACCTGGACCAGGTAACACCAGCAGAGATGGGGCCCAGCTCAGGCTGGGCAATGCCAGTTTTGGGAGCCCTGCTTTGGGCTCAAGTGAAAGCACCAACACCACATTAAAAGTAGAACTATTTGTGCCTTCATTTACCTAACCGCCTCGCTCCTGGTTGCAGTCAGAAAGCTGGATTTCCACACGTGTGCAGCTGTAGGCATTCACAGCGGTGTCTTGCTGACACTGACCACAGCTGCTCTGTTGTGGATTCTTTTAGAAAATGTAAGCCATAACCTTTAGGGAGATACCAAAGAACAAACACTGACTTGAAAAAGGTACCACATACTCCTCGAAAGATGAATTTCAAGGGAAGTTGAATGACAGCCAACAAAATTCAAAGATAATGAAGTGGCGTGGCACCAAAAATCAGAAGGGCTCCTGAGTGTCCTTTGGGACCTGCTTGATTCCCGTGAAGGCTGGGATGTGGAGGGCAGCAGCATTCGGAGCCCTTGATCTCAGAGACGGCTGTCAGAGCACCACGCATTCAACCCTCCTCTCTCTGGGCTGTTTTGTGTAGTATTGCTGTAACAATCTTTATTAAGGTACTAAATACAGGAAGGCCATCCTGCACCACACCTCGTGGTTAGTGCCTTGCTCAGTGGGATGTAGTGCCTTTCATAACATAAAATCTTTTACTGCAAGGGCCTCTTAGTTTGATTTCCTGTAGTCAGTCGGCTTTTTTTATCTGACCTCAGAATTGTGAACATCGATGACCACAGTTGTGCAATTTGTCTTTCTGTTGAGGCAGATCCTTGACAGTTCAGCTCCGCTGATTCGGATTCGTGTGGTTCTAAAGCTCTGAGCTGTCGTGGCGAGCAGACGCAGGCAGAGATGCACTTGGCGTGACGCAGTGGGCAATCTTGTGTGAAGGCCAGAAGCAGTGTGGTGAGGTGCTCTGCCTTCCCCGGGAGCAGCTGCACGTAAAGCAGCTTTACACCTGCTGCTGCCCGTGCTCGCTTCTGCTCGAGTGTCACGACAAGGGCCAGTCCCATTCCTTGCTCTCCTGCATTTTAGCAGTCTTTCTGTAGATGAGAGTGGCTCTGTGAGGTTTTCCCACACCCCGCCTCAGCTCGCTGGCATGGAAGGAGAGGCTTTGTGCAGGTGCTTGGGGAACCTGGAGTGAACACAGAAAAGGAGGAAAGATTTGTAGTTCCTTCAAAGCCTATCTTAAAGAGGTCTTTTATCAAAAATATCTTTGTAAGCCCTGAGTTCTTTTGCTGTAAGATGTCAGTCTGATTTTCCGTTCTTTTGCTGCTTGTTTGCCTGTCTCCTGTGCAGCCATACACGCACTAAGCCATGCAGGAATCCTCAACCCGCCTCTTCAGTCGTGGCTTCTGCCACCCACACCCTCATTAATAGCTAACACTGTGGCAGACAGATGAGCTAATACCACCAGCAGTGGTAGAAAACCAACTCGGAGACAAGTTCTGTACTCTTGTTTGCTGGTTACAGTGCCATTTTGCCTCTTGTATTTTCAGCAGACTGAGTGTTATCTGACCACAGCCGTTGCCTGTTCTAGCAGCCTCTCGCTGAGCAGGAGTGGTGTGGTGCAGCTGGGGAGCTCAGCAGAATACCTCCAGGCGCTGAGCAACAGGTTTCTCTCTTGGTGTGATCAGTGAGGATAGTCCTCACGAAAACAAACCGTTCCCAGTGTGTCTCGCCGTAAGCTTGGCCCTTCGAAGAAAGGAGAAAGTTCATATTCTCCAGTAGACACGCAGTGTCAGGTTTCTCCAGGTCATACTTACTGGCGCTACTCCGCAGACCATTTTACTTGGTGGTCCTGTTTGTCTTTGTCCAAACACTTTGCAGGGCGTGGTGCAGGCACCTGACGTTTTCTGCAGCATCTGGTGTCCCCGCTTACAGAATCCAAAATGGAATGAGTTGTCTGAAGTCACACAGGAGCTAAATCATGCTGCCCTCGCTTAGATTAATGTTATTCCCAACAAAAATATTCTATCCGTCATTTTTTGTGTTAGGTTTGTATTGTATCTGTGCTTGGTTGTCATCTGGGCGTAGGCAAACATTTGGCAAAAGGGTCTTTTTGCACAGTTGTTGAAACACAATGAAATAAGTTAGAAAATAGCTACTTGAAAAGGGAATTTCCTATAAAAAATAGGTTAGGTGAGCCATCAGAGGGCAGGAAAAGGCAATGCTAGCCCCTGAGCCTGCAGTGTTTCCGAGGTGTGTATGCCGATAGTTTGTGTAGGCGCAGAGAACGCCTGGTTTACATCAGTGCTGCTAATTCTAGGCCGAAGACAAAGCGGATGTTTTGAACAAGGAACTTCTCCTGACCAAGCAGAAGCTGGTGGAGACTGAGGAAGAGAAACGGAAGCAGGAAGAGGAAACTGCTCAGGTAAGGCACTGCCGCTTTCCCATTTAGCAAGGAAATGCAAGCAAAAGGATATGCAGAGAAGTGTGAACGTGTTGCAGTTGCAGAAAGGATTTTATCTTCAAAACACAGTCGCAATTAAAAATTCAGAGTGGCAGGGTAAATGTTTGTTTTAAAAACTATGTTTTTCCGTGTTTTCCTTTACTTGAGCTCTGAATGTTCGGTTTTCCATACCTTATCCCCTTCCCAGCATTGTAATAACCATTTTCCGTGGTGGTGAGCAGTCGCAGCTGAGGACACCCTGCCAGCCCCCTGTTAATTACCTAAACAGGGAGCTGGGGGAGTTGGTGCTTTGGAAGAGGCCGTTCTGGATTCAGCTGCTGGTTCACTGAAATAAAGCCACGACCGTTCCTGCCTGAAGCTAGAACCAGCAGGAGAAGAGCTGAGGGCTGGGAGAATTCTGTGGGCTAGGCCTGGCTTGATATTTATTTGTGAAATGCTCGGTCGTATTTTTTAATCCTACTTATCTAGCGTGCTGAACACTGACATGCACAGAAGGATGTTTCAAAAGTGATACCCTGATTTTTATTTTTGCCCTTTGCCAGCAGTGCCTACAACAATCAGATGGAAACTCTTTATGTCTCTAAAATGGAGGTTGCCAAGTTCTCTGTTTGCTATAAACAAGGCAGTGGAGGTCTTCTTCCTTCTGAAAGGGCTTTCAAAATTTAGTGGTTCTGAATGGCGGAGGAATGAGTTAGGTGTATCGTAACGCAGCACCACGAACCAAAACAGATATTTTTTCCTGCTACAGAGATGAGAGTGGTGGTGCTGAGAGATTCTTCTTCCTCTCCCATCTCCAAACAAACAAACAATCTGTCTGCCCAACCCTGCTGTGGCCATATGCAGAAAAATAAAACCAAAACCAGTAAAACCTGCTTAATAGTAATGCTCTTGTTCTGTGGACCATGCTGTACCACCATTGAACACAGAGAAAGAGAATTATCCTACAGGAGAATTCTCGAAGCAGGGATGCACTGTATCACAGCATAGACTTTTTGGTTATAACTGAATATAAGAACTATTTGTGTACTGAGTAAGTCAGAGACTTCTCTGCAGAACTGGAGTTTGGTAAGAAGCAGCTGCAGAACTGTTGGAAACACAGCAGGACTTTGAGAGAACAATCTGATGATGCATTTTGAGAACTTCTTTCAGCGTGCTGTGTAACTTCTCTCCTTCAATTCCCAGCTGAAGGAGGTCTTCAGGAAGCAGCTGGAGAAGGCAGAATCTGAGATCAAGAAAACCACAGCCATTATTGCAGAGTACAAACAGGTACTGGTCTAGAGACGCTTTCTCGTATTTCTTCTGCCAGCCTGTTCCGAGAGCTGAATTTTCAGAGTTGCAGATTTCACCCTTTAAATAAGATCCGGGCTTTCAGAGAGCAAGCATTGCAGTTTGTCACAAATCTTTTTGTCCTTTTCCCAAGAGTCTCCTAATTTAGGGAATTGGGAATAACCTGTCTTTCAGCTAATTTTAGTACCGTAGGGTGAATGCTTCTTTACCCTGTGACGGTGTAAACATTTTAAACCAGTTCATCCACAAAATGTTCCAGTCTCTGTGTTCAGGTCCTGTACTGAGTATTGCCACGTGTTTCTGTCTCATTAGCAGCAGCAGTGGGTTTGTTAAGGCGGAATGCATATGAAATTTAAGAAATGCTGGCTCTAACAAAATTCACTGTTAAAAAGCACAGGTTATGTTTTATTGTAGTCAGCTAGCTAAGAGATTGCTTTCTCTGCTCCAGATCTGTTCCCAGCTGAGTACCAGGCTGGAAAAACAACAAGCGGCCAGTAAGGACGAACTGGAAGTTGTGAAGGTGAGAACGATGCCTCCACATACGGGACGTTTCCAGCGCCGGTATTGCTAAATGCCAGGGGTACAGAGCAAAGTGTGAGCTGGTGCTTCATGGCACAACAGCGGCGTCCACCCAGCTGCACCGATAGCCCCACATGCATTTTTCATCAGATACAAACAATGAAAGAGTTTCTTTCCTTTCACGGTTCTTTATATCAGACAGGGTGGAACTCTCCAACTGAAATGCATATATTAATTGGCTTTTCTTTTTCCTGTTGAAATGTATGCTTTTAGCAAAAAAAGTAGAGAAACAGTATTTACTTGGCTGTTTTAATGAAGTGGGGGCAAAAAAAAAAGGCTCTCTAGGAGAAAGACCATGTTGCTTCTCCAGTGTGCACAGGGGAGGGGTCGGAACTGGCCAAATTGGCCAATGTTTGTGTTTGGGTTTCTGAATTTAAGCAGAGTTGGTTTAAGGCATTGACACAGCTTGGGCCGTCCCCACAATTTCCATAGCAGTTCCTCTCCCTTCTCTAAACCCCCTTACCAGGAATGTCTGCGCTAGAAGCAGACGTTTCCCGATCGGGTAGTGATTCCATCCCTCTGCTTTGTCACTACTCAGGAGGCAGATTTGTTTTCCCTCTGCTATAGCTTCCAGTTGTTTCTTTAGTACTCAAGCTGAACCTGATTTCTTGCTTTTTAGTGACCTTTCTATGTTATTGATAAAAAAAGTAATTCTAGGATCGACGTTCCTACAATCTGCAGAATTAGCTCAGGACCCCATTTTAGTTTGCGCGAGCCAGGCCAGCCGTGCTGCATCTGCAGCCACGAGTAACTGGCTCACCGCTGCAGCTGGCTGCGAGCCTGGCTGCTGGCTGCGCGGCGTGGCTGGCGAGGAGGGCCCTCCGCTGCGACGCTGAGCGAGCCCGCAGGACCGTGGGCCCTGGCAGTGAGCACAGGCGCCTCGCTTCCTTCCGCAAATACGGAAAAGCTGCCTGGTGTTCTTTACAAGTATCAAAATCTGTATTAATTTGGTGAAGCACTTTTATGGGAGACAAAAAGCCCCAGCAGTGTAATTTACTCTTCTGAATTGTGCTAGCATAAATACTGCAAAATACTACAAAGCTTTGGTGGCAAGAAGGCTCGAGTAATTCTAATCCAGGCGCAGTGTCTCTGTGCTGAGACAGCGTGCAAAGTAGATTTCAGGAATTTTTATACTAGTTAATATACCCTGGAAATTGTTCATGCATGGACTTCTCGAATTCTTTTCATGTCAAATATGAAGACTGCAGTGCTAGTTGGAGTCTAACATAAAAATGGCTCTTCAGGAAGCACGCAACTTCTGTAACCTGGGTTAAAAATAAGCTTTCTGGGCATTTCAGGGCAAAGTGATGGCCTGCAAACACTGCAGTGAGATTTTCAGTAAGGAGGGAGCGCTGAAGCTGCCTGCTGTGAGCAGGGAGAATAAAGGCCTGGAAACGGATGACGAGAAGGATGCCCTGAAGAAGCAGCTGCGAGAGATGGAGCTGGAACTCGCACAGACCAAACTGCAGCTTGTGGAAGCCAAGTGCAAAATTCAGGTACGTGGAAGCCAAGTGCAGCAGGGCGGTCTCCTCAGCCTCGCTGTGCTCCGTCCAAAAGAATTTTGAATCATGCAAGAAATTGTTCCGAAAAGGAGCATATAGCTCTACCACTGTATACCTGTGAACTTCCAGAACAATTTTGTCTTAAAAAAAAAAGAAAAGAGGTTTTCCTCTGTGTATTTAAATATCCTCTGCTCTTTCCACTATTGCAATCCGTCTTCTCTCCCCAGTGCCTGGGAGGTTGCAAGGAAAGTGCCGGATTGCAGGGGCCGAGTTTGAGGATGCTTTTTTGTGAACTAGTTGGGTTTTGATAGCTTCTGACTCTTCTGCTTTCGTAGGAGCTGGAGCACCAGAGAGGAGCCCTTATGAATGAAATCCAAGCTGCCAAAAACTCTTGGTTTAGCAAAACCCTGAACTCGATCAAAACGGCGGCAGGCACGCAGCTGCCAGCGCAGGCTCAGCCGCCCGTGCCACCCAAGGAAGGCAGCACATAGTCCCGGCCAGACCCGCTGCCAGAGCACAAAGACCACCGCCGCTGACCCCAGGGGGACCCTGCCGGGGGCCTCTCCTCTCGGGGCAAGGACGAGAGGCAGGAGCGCAGGCTTGAAGTGAAATTCTTCGGTGTTTCTCATTCATTCTGATGTGTTTTTTTCCCCCTTTTCAAAGGGAGAAAAAATAGTTCCTGTTTTATGTTGGATTCTTACTTCCCAAACTGCCTTGCTGAAAGCCACGTTCTGATACCTTCATACGTTTTATTTTATATGACTAGATGTTAAATAAATACTTCAAAACTAGGTCTTTAATACATGACTAATTATTCAAAATTATTTTTATCTTGCATAGAAGGTTTTTTCGTCTTCTGGAGGGAGAGAGAGGATGGAAAATGTAAAGTACCGGAGCGTAATCTCTTCACAGAAAGCACAGTGTAGTATGTACTCGTGTGTGTGCGGGTGTCTCGGATAACTTACGCCCTGGGAGCATCTCAGAAGTTTATCGCGGTGACCGCGTCCTGCAGAGAAGCACTTTTTGTAAAGCTTAGGCCATAGCAAAGATAGTCGTGTGCTCTCTTGGCACAATCATTTATGAGCTTTCCTGATAATTTCTTAGTTTTGGTGGTTTTTTCCTGCAGAAATGCAAGTAGTGCAGTTCTTTGTAGCACTGTTGTTTAACGGCTATTTACAGCTGAACTGGAATTTAACATAAAGTTATCTAGTTCCCTTTTTTATTTCCTGTTTATACTAAGAATTCCAAGAAATAATTCCTTCCACTGGGATAAAGGGAAGACTGTTCAACCTTTATCTGATGTTTTGTCTGAGAAGCAGAGTAAGGACCTTGCATAGTTTTGACCTTTTGTGAATCCTGTGCAATGAAGGGTAGGTTTGGCGAACAAGAGCAATGAAAACCCTTCCCTGGGTCTGTGTTAAAGTTCTGAATTTGACACAGAAATGAGGTATCAAATAAAACCCCCCAAAGGCTTGTGCTGCACTGATGAATAAAACATCACAGCAGCAAGATCTGTTTGCTAGAAGTATTTGGTTAGGAAATGCTACGTTGGTATTGCTTATTTTTATAAAAACAAACATTTTGAAGTGGAATACAAAACCTTGAATTTCCCGTGGGGTAGACTTCTCTGATGATTCCCAAACCTGTCTGGTTGTTTTATATCTCTTAAGGTAAGAAAATTCAAAAGCATTTGTTTTGACCTTACATAAAGCGTTTATAGAAATACTTATTTCATGGAAAATTAAACTATTGCTTGAACTGACAGAATATTTTTTTAATTATACCTGTCGTGTCTCTAGATGGTCTTGCAGGTAAATATCATTACTGGACTAAAGGTTGTGTATTAATTGTTCCATTTACAAAATTGTTCCAGGGACATTAGTTCTGTTTTGATCTCTTTTTTTTTTAATTCTAAGGATTGCCATATCTTGTCGGTTTTGTACAATAAAATTTAATGATACCCATCTTGTCCTTTGTTGTCAAGCACAATTGTGAGTTATTTTCAACAGGGTAGTGCAAATTTAATGTTTCCTGTGCCAAAGGAATGACTCTGAGAGGCAGTCAGCTGTTTGAAGTAGAGATCAAAATATAATCACTACCCTGATACACCTATCCTACAACAAAATTCTCTTCTCAGAGTAAGGAGTTAAAAAATGTTAATATTTTAAAATGTACCTGCAAGAACAGTGATTATCTGGAAATACTACTACAGTGAGAAAAGAAAGGGGAAAAAGCAGAAGGGATTTCTTTTGCAAATACGAACAAAGATCTTCTTCCCTGGTCACTTTCTTGCTCGTAATATTTGCATAAATGTTTCCATTCTCTTGACTTCTAAACCTGGCATTAGTCATCACTTGCCAGTCCTGCTTCGAGACGAACTGCATGATACATTTGAACTGACATTTAAGAATACCCAGTCAACATCTCATTGTTAATTTGAGAGTACTGTGCCGATGAGTGACACTCGTGGTTTGACAAGCGTCCGAATTTCTCGTTTCATTTATCTTAAATCGTACTTAGAAGTGGTGGATTTAAAGCCTTGATTGGAAAAATGCAGTAACAGTAATAATAATAATAATAATAATAAATGGTGGTTAAGACTGTGACTCCCTGAGCAGCTGAGTTAACGTAACAGCTCGCTGCTGCTCAAAGATCTCACTCCCCAACTCCCCGCTGTACAGTCGTGGCCCTGTCCTTGTTGTGGCACTTACTGGAGATGATCGAAAACAAAACAAAAAAAAGATATGTGGGTGGATTTTTCTCCCCTGCTCATTAGTCTTTTGCCAAGTTAATAAGTTCAGTCATCTCAAAGGGTCCAATGAGTGCAAGCGGATCATGGGAGTGGGACTTTCCCCCGTTCATCAAAAAAGAGCTGTTAAATCAGCTCACCGTGTCTCCTGGAACTAGCTTTGACACAACACCATCTTTCTCAGCGTAGCAGCTCTCTGACCTTGGAAGCTGAGTTTCTGTGACAAAAACATGTTTGCTGCCTGCTAGCCGTGATGATTTCAGAACCGTGTAGGATGGAGGCTGACGTACATCATTGGCAAAAAAAGGTTTCGGGAGGCAGTGGTTGCATTATCACTCTTGGCAATGACATCAAGGCAGTGAGCAGTTTTCACCTTCCTTCTGTAGATCCAAGGCAGCGTTTGTAGCAGTGGCAGTTGGAATGGTGATATTTATGTGAAAACTGTGTCTTCTCAGAATTAATGAAAGAATAAGAAAATAGCTCTGTGGCGTCATCTTGATGAATGAGCATAGTTACATTCCGAAACAAGGAAAGGAGCAAGACTGCAGGATTAAACCAGGCAAGCTAAAATTCTACCTGCTGACTGCGCACGCTGTTGGGATACTTCACTTCCTGCGAGGAGCCAGATCTGGGGTGTAGTGACAGAGCTACGTGCACACCTATCCCTGACCGAGTGATCCGTCGGGGACAGCTGGCTCGTAGCTTAGCTGTTCAGCAGGAAACATGGTCAAAGTCTCGCTGAAACAGCTACTGACGCGTGGCACTGGGACAGCTAACCTAGCTCCTCAGTCTGGGGTGCTTAATATTTTCGTCATGAGTATTAACCTACATGTCCACATCAAACCTATTAAAAGTAATTTGAATTTTATAAATATAGATGCAGAACAAAATCTTATTCTCTTTAATTCTATTCCGGATGCACAGTTCTAAAGTAAAGTGTTTACTTTGATTAGGGACAAACCTCCAAAGAATATTTTTAGTACAACTGTTTTATGTTGTTGGATTCTGATCTGTTCCTGAGATGCCCAATATGGGGGGAGGGGGAGGAAAGTATTTTTTTCATTTTAAAAAGAAGTTGGTTTTCCTTTGACTGTAACACTTTACAGGTTTCCTTTGACTGTAACACTTTACAGGATAAATGAAGCAAGGCTGATGTAGTTACATGGTACATCTGTGAACTAGTCTTGTATTATCTTTGTGAATCAAGCTTAATATTCTAAAGTAATAGGACTTAACTTAGTTTAACAAATTCTAAATGTGCCCAGAGAGAATGAAAAACACTAAAATAGAAAATACAATGCGTGTTGTTAATCCAAGAAACTGCAAAATCCCTGAGGTCCATACGCATGAATGTTTAGTAAAACCAGTCTCAGGAGAGGTAGTCAGCCATGCGATCCATACTGCCAGCTGACGGACACAGCCCTGTCCTGCCCGTTAATCAGTGTAGAATTTGCTACAGCTCAGTTAAATTGCTTTCATAGGTAAGCAATTTTTTTTCCTTGTTAGACATTTTAAAGGACTTCCCTTGGCCCTTGAAATTTATTTTAAGATAGATGCTTTCATCTGTGCCATTGTGTTAAAAACAACTTGAAATAAAAACGTTGATTTACAAGGGGAGAGGGAGAGGAAAAGGAGGTCAAGAACAGCACAGCTCAGCCCCTTGCCAAAGCATGAAGTATCCCGTCGACTTCAGAGTCACGATGTCACTCGCTGACTGAATGTGGCCATTTAGAAGTGAATAAAAACCTGAACTTACAGGCACTAAATATCAAAACTCAGAAGCTATGTAAGTCATGCTTTCTCCACAGGATAAAGGTAGGGCTGTTCCCTTCCTTCTATTAAGTCGTTGCAGGGAAATCCATGAAACTACTTCTGCGTGTGGGAGAATCTGCACCTCTTGTTTTGCTTCACTGTTAGACTCAGGGAGAGCTGGCATACTTCTGCATAATCCAGTAAGCCTAAATACCTTCGGCACTGAAAACAGAAATGCTCTTATCTTACAATGTTGGTTTTCTTCCAACTGCTAGAGAGAAAACCTTAGCGCGTTACGGAGCGTGGCGACGGGGGCAGGGATTTTCTCTCAAGACGGAGGGCCCGTTCTGGCTGACGAGCGCGCCTGCGTTACAGCTGAGCCCTGCCGCCCGGGCCGCTGCGCCCGGCTGCTCTGGACACGTACCGCTGGGCGCACCCAGGGCGGGAGGACCCACAGCGCCAGGCGCCACGGCCTGCTTGCAAACGCAAAGGCCTGAACTGCATTATTTTTCCGTCTGTCATGCTGACATCCTACTGGGAGCTGGCCCACCGCCTCCTTCCGAGTAAGAATACTAAGGGGAGACACAATGAAGCACTCAAGTTTGGACCTTTCCAGTTAGGTTAGGTATACCTCACTGATGCCTTTAAGACTGGGCTAATCCATAGATGGGTTTGGGGAAATTCAAAGAATTTGTGACTGGATAAATAATACTCAGCATCGATGAAGCGCTTGTCTTTCCCAAGTCAGAAGTCTACGTCATTTATTTCAGGATTGTGACTTAACACGTACAGGTTAATCCTCCAGGAATACAGGGCTCTCCATTTCTCCTGGATTCCAATGGCTTTGCTACTGAATGTATTTCACACTATTTTTACCGGAAAAAGAAAAAAAAAGATATGGGTAGAGAATTAGGACATTACTTCCTCTTATTTTCTTATTCAGTGGGACTTGCTTTTATTTAACCTGTAAAGGAATATATATGTATCTTTGGAAAACTATATCTTATATATAGAATAATATATAGGAAACTGAATCTCAAGGGGATAAATACATCAAAAGGATTTGGTATCATAAATTTCATTTGTGATTTGATACCACCAGGATCCTGGGCTGTACTGATTTCCTTTCAGTTTCTCTTATTTTTGTATTTTATATAATACGTGGATGATACTACCAATGCAAACGAGAGCAGACATTCTCAGATTTTTCTCCAGATTCCAGTTCCCTCCTTCCAGTAATTCCTGGACTTGCGCTGCTGCTGATACCACCTTCAAAAGCTGTGCCAGCAGCTCTCTCGAGCTTTGGGAACTGTTGCTTTCCCACGGAAGAAGATTCTCCGGCTTCTCTGAGCTGGGAAAAGACAGCACGTGAATACAGAAAAGGGCCTAATCAAGCATGATCCGGACCCCTCAGAGTCTGCCATTCAAGGTGGATTCGCTTCAGCACGTGGAAAACAAAGAGCAGCTCCAAAGCTCTGACTCCCTTACAATGAAGTTTCCCAGTTCCAGAGTTGCATTTATTACCTGGGTGTGTCCCAAGTTCATAAAATACACTTTCCTAAAGAGTTAGGTAAAACGAGCATCGCAGTGATGTCAGACCTTTACCTGAGAACAATTCAGTACTGCCAGTTCCTGTGTACAAATCCACGCATTATATAAAGTATAATATGGAAATATAAGTGTAATGCTTGTTATTAAAAGTGCAATTCAATGTACATGGTCACAACAAATGTTTACTTTTTTAATTGTTACAGAATTGTTTGGACAGTACCTTGTTATCATTGTGTGAACGATGCCTTGTAAAATAAATGGAAACGCAAACAAAATGGGAGTAAGGTGCTCATTTTCATAAGCCATTTACTGAAGAAACAGCTTAAATCTGTTTGCAATAATAAAGAGCTGCCCTGTCAGGTTTGCTGACACAGGTCACTCCAGCTGGTGGTTTTCAAGCAGCACTGCTGCACTAGGACCCAGTGACTCGCAGACTAGCTGTCCAGAACACGTAGCTAATTGCAACCCGTTAGTTAGGCTAACGTACTGGTTCACACGGAGTAACCTGTTCCGCAGGAGGCTGACAGACAGGCACTGTGCTGGAGAGCTGACGGGTCGCCCTGCTCCTCTCCTGCACACGCTGGTCGCAGGTTTCCAGCACAGAGAGAGCACTGGTAGATACGCCTTTCCTAAAGCTTGTCCATATACAGCGATGGGGAAACAGGAGCTGCTGTCAGGACTTCGTGCTTCCCTGGAGCACACAAGAGAAACACGCAAGTGAGCTGTGAGGCAGCACGGCTGCAGGAAGAGACGTAGGGAGCAGACGGGAACAGCAAGAAATGGAGAACTGACGTGGAACAGAGAAGCATGGGTGAGCCAGAGCAGGACAGAGCGGGATTTACAGCAGTCAAAAGTACTCAAACGCTTTATAAAGCCATTTCTCCATGTGAGCAATTGCTCTAGGATTTCTTTTTTATTAATTGAGATGAACAGGCGTTGTTCCCAGATAACTGGAAAAGCACACAGTGGGAAGGTATGAAGGCAAAGAGAATCATAGAATCATAGGTTGGAAAAGACCTATGACTCTATGATTCTCTTTGCCTTTGTATCCTCCCCCTGAAGTGCTGTGTGCTGACGATTAAATCTTTCTAGCCAGAAATTTTAATTATAAAGAGATACCAATTTAAATTGTAAAACTATGAGCGCTTCCTAATATAAGACCACAACTCGGAGTGGAGAAACTCAAAGATTAGTAGCTAAGGAAAAAAATAAAAACTGCAAAGCCTTGTCTCAGTGGCTGCTCACCAGAAAGAGTGTAAGGAAACAATCCCTGCACAAGCAACTGCCCTTAGCCCATTAAATAACCATGCCGTGGAAGTGAATTCCAGTTGACCAGACGGTATTTTCCAGATAAAATCAGCTAGCCCAGCTGCCAGTGCTGCTGCTGAAGGTGGACAGGCCGAAGCTCAGTCCTGCAAAAACTAAACGTAACCGCGGCGTTAGTTACGCAGAGCTTTCCCGACCCTTTCTCAGCTGCTGATCTTGAAGCGCGGGACCACAGGGCTCTAACGAACACCTCAGCCGGCCGAAGCTGCTGGAACGCAGGCTTGGACACAAATCCTCCGCTTCAGGTTTTCTATTAATCCGCTACCTTCAGCTGATCTACTCTTCCCTCCATACCTCTACAAATAAAAAAACCTCTTTACAGATTAATTAATTCCTGGATATTCTCTTTACAAAAGGGAAAAACAAACAGCTAAGCCGGTAAATCGGCGAATGAGCCGGCATTCCCCAATCCGGTAAAACAGGCACTGCAACTGGCGCCTTTCCTAGGAGAAACCCACCTCCCGGGTGCTGCCCGGCTGGTTTGGTTTTTCCACCCCCGCTCCGGGACATTTTAACACCCGCCTGGGAGCCGGCGACCCGCGAACCTTCGGCTGCCGTTCGGCCGTGGCGCCGGTGACCGGCGCCCCGCTGCACCCTTCTTCCTGGGCAGCCATTACGGCGGCTGCAGGACCCGGGAGGGCACCCGGCACCGCGCTCCCTCAGGGCGGCGGCAGAGGCCGGCGAATGGCCGCCGGGCCGCGCGCCCCGCCCCACCCCTCAGCCCGTCGCCACGGCAACGCGGGCGGCTGGCGGGGAACGGTGGGCGGAGCCAGGGGGACGGGGGCGAGGCTGGCGG
>Ga0065711_1035111_pt1 | contig 22790 bp, 9 predicted proteins | sample Hoacrofraction12_FD_59098 | JGI IMG/M metagenome (GOLD analysis project Ga0065711, IMG submission 59098) | Hoatzin crop microbial communities from Cojedes, Venezuela - Epithelial fraction 12 v2 (version 2) | ecosystem: Host-associated > Birds > Digestive system > Esophagus > Crop | place... | reverse complement strand
AAAAAAAAAAAAAAAAAAAAAGATAGAGAGAGAGGTCTGTTTTTCATTTTAAGATGAATGTATTTTCTGTTAGGTTCTCTAGAAGTGCATTGATACAATTTTTTGGCTGGGACATGCAGTTAAATACTGGCCATGCAGCAGAAACACAGTGCACCAGCAACAGCAATCCCACAGCATAGGCTTTAATTACAAATACTTGTGCTTAGAGCTCCTTGTGCCACAACACCTCACACACTGTCTCCAGCTTCAACTGCTAAAACGATGTTGTGTCATCAGTTGTCCTAAAAACTGGTTTTTTTCAGTGAAATGACCTAACCAGAGCGCCAGATGAGCTGAATCGTGTCTTTACACCACCTCCTGAAGCTATAATTTGCTTGTGAGGAGGGCATCAGGAAATAACAATTTACATAAACATATTTTAAAATAAAGTTATTCTATTTTGGTTTTATTTCTCAATAGTATTTATCTACCATGGTTGACTTACAACATTAATACCAAGATTAGAAATATTGTCTCTCATAGTTTGCTTTGACAAATTATGCTTCTTTATTCTCAAAGATACCCACATATGCCTCTGAAGCCTGAAATAATTTTAACAACTCTAACACAAATGCCATCATCTGTTCAAACTATGCCAGAGGAAACTTAGGTGGAGGTACCACCTGTAACATGAACGTTTGCCTGCTGATTGATCAAATGACCAAACAGTTCCTCAACCATCTCCAGTTTGGCTCAGTCACGTGAGTTTAAGAAGTCTTTCAGTTAATTCAGTCTAATGTCTAAATCAATAGTACAGAATACAGGACCAAAAAAAAGTTTAAAATACTGTAGGTCTACCAGTAAAAGGAGACTGAAGATGCTCCCAGCTTCAACAGCCTTTTTTTTTTTCCCCATCCCTTTATGAGACTTCACTGAAACAACTGGACAGCAGAGCGCAGTAGAGTTTAGTGCAGAATGTCGGTTCCAAATTCAACAGTAACAAAGACAGAGCCAAGGCTGGCACTGCTCTCCATACAGTTGTTCTGAATTAGGCTTTTTTTCAGAAATGAGATTCTTCGTTATCCCTTTGAAACCACAGGCTGGTAGGCAAGTATCTTTCAGCCAGATAGCAAGCAAGCATTTACTCCCTTCTTACGGGTAAAGCAACCACAAAAATCTTTCTATATTAGCAGGAATTGTTCCTTCATGCCACAGACCAGAAAATCCAAGATACGCCCAACTAAAGCTTCTAGAAGCCACGCAGATTTCATGTGAAGTGGCACAAGAACCCCTCTCCATTTGGGTAAAGCCATCAGCCCCTCAGCGTCCCACGAGGATTCTGACAACACGGATTTCAAACTGAGGCAGCTTATCAAGGGCCATGCTGACGATTCTGAATTTCTTACTAAAAACACCAAGAAGACATCAGACTCCCTTTCCACGGGATAACTCATTTCAGTCTGCAGAATATTTTCACTTAAATTGTCAGAATTGTGATTGCTTCTTTTTCTCTGGTGATGTCTACAGAGTCTTCCGTTAAATTTCATGTCATCTATCAAAGTGTAATTATAGCTCATTGTGCTTTTTCATTCTTATTTGTCCTACAAAAATCCCATTTGGACTGAAAAGCATCAAGCATCAAATGCACAGCATTTTTCTTGCATATAGATCCTCTCAATGCTTTTAAAAGAAGCAGTCAGTGTGAAGGTTTTTATTCTTGTTCAAAAGACGGCATTATCTGCAGAATTGCATTCCAATTTCATACTTAGAATTGACTCAATTGAGACCAAAAAAAGGTGCCATTTAACAATTCAGTAACATATTTCCTGTAGTACTTAATTCTTCTCCCAGACATTCTTGGTGCTAAACTACTGTGGAGTTTCTCAATACTTTAAATATAATACTGTTCTTCAGAACAATCCTGCTGCAACCTTAATGATAGACACAGCATGATTTATTTGGATTTTATGGCCCATTAAACAAAACTATGCAAAAAGTACATACACACTTACATTAACTGGGACAACAGTCAAGACCTTTGTGCTTTATGGTCAGGGAAGCATCTGGGAAGATCAGTGGAAAAACAATGACAGCACATTTTTGAGAAGGCATACCACTTCTGAAGCATACGGTATTGCTCCCCGTCTGCATGGAAACATGGTGTGAATTCACATATTCCCACAAGGAACGGGGTTACGGAACTTCATGTATTCCTGTGTAGCAAGTCCCTCTTCTTGAAGCAGCTTGAGGTACTCGGCTTGAAAAAGCAAGAGGATATGTTCCTCCTATCTAGCCAGTATCTGCATTCAAATTTTTCAAGATTCAAAATAGCTGGATTCAAGAAGGCAGCATGCCTACTCTCTGGTAAAGTACATTCTAGCAGTTCAGAAATCTCACCACCAGATATTTGGTGCAATATCCTAGCATTGTGCCACAAACATACTTGAAGTTAAAAGAAAACCATGTCAAAAATCTTGTTCTTTATGAATTATTTTAATGAACCAAACATGAAGTGACATAAACACAGGTCAAGGAAAATAACATGAGACCAGCCCCACTAGCTGCTGACACAAGGTAAAGATAGAAGAACAGCTGAGGATGATTTGAGGGAAAACAAGAAGGTAGAGGGAGAGACACTCATTCTTGACAAGAATGTCAACCAAATCATATCATAGTTAAAATTTCATCTCAAGTGTTTAAATAAGGTCTCTGCTTTGTTTCTTAACACAGTGAGTCCACAGAAGAGTAGCGAGTGAGCTGTCCCTGAATTCATGGCAACACGTCCTACAGAGTGTATTACAAATTTCTCCAAATAATGGAGACAGAAGTGGCTAAAAAGAAAGAGAAATAAAGAAAGTGAGGACCCTTTGTTACCCAGCCTGGTCTCAAAAATGGAATGTGTTTTCTAGACCCCATAATCTTTGGCATAGGTTTCTTTTTTAATGTCTGCGTGGATGCTTTAATCCCATGACTGTGAAAGTTGCAGCAGTCAGTTTCTCATACACTAGAAACATAAGTGCAGCAGTAAGGACTGTCTGCAGGAGCTTTGCTTCAAGGCCTTTGTAGAGTCCCACTAATCCAAAACGCCTAACGAGGAGAAAAAAAACAAGAAAACAAGTGTGAATAGCTTTCTATAAGTAAATCAGTACACTACAAAGAAAAATTACTATCACAAGTTAAGTTAAAGACAACTATAAGGATCTTCAATTCATTCTTGATTTCTTGAGTACCAGCTATGTTTAATAATATTTTAAAGAGAAAATTCTGCAGAAAGTTAAGTCTTTTGTGCAAGACACTTGCTTCTTTTCAAGATGAGAGGTGAATGAATTGGTAACCACAGATATCCTTCTGTGGTTATACCACTTCCTGTACAGATTTTTAGGAGAATTTGGTTTTGTGTACTTCTTCTGTAATACATTACAAAACCCAGGCTGATTCAAATGGCAAGTTTTAGGGGGGCAAAAAGAAACAAAAGTCAGATCCGGCAACATTTTCAACACATTGGTAATACTTAAATCTTTACATAATGTTAGGAAAAAACCAGAAAGCTCACCTCACTCTCTGTTGCAGAAGATAGAGAACATTTCTAAGACTGCCTAGAGTTCGGTTCTCTGGGTTCAGCCTGTGGCGTCCAAACTGAAAGAAAGGAAGAGCATTTTGTTGTACTGCTTCCCCATGGCGCTAGGCAGGAACCCAACACATTTGTAAAATCTGAAGCGCCTATCTTCAAACTCTTTCAAGATTTTCCAGGTTATACTAGGCATCAGTGGAGAACTGAGGCCAAAGCTCACACTACTGAACTTCACACAGCAAGTATTAAATGGTATGTGCTACAATAATTTGTTTTGGTTTTAAGATGGATTCTGAGAAAGCGTTACAGATATTTGGTCTCTTTCAGTTGCTCTGAAGAAAACAGTTTTCAGGGTCTCAGAAGCGTAATTTGCAGAGTCTTAGTAGGGATATGACATTCAAATCAAGTTCTCTCTGGCTAGCTCAGCTTTCATTTAACAAAGATTCAAAGCCTCAGACACGTGCAAACTATTATTACATTGAGACTACATAGCTGACCCCGGAATTTATCTGCCCAGCAATGGTCTTGGAGTCGAACATTTACATGTGAACTGCTGTGGAAGAATCCAAAATTGTTTGATCCACCTAACCGGCCCAAATAATACTTCTCTCTCACTCACTGCGTTTGTTTATCCCCAAGCTGTTTTTCAGTAGGCATGAGAGCTGCTGCTGTAATTTTATGTCTCCAAGCTGAACTAGCAATTTCAGCAACTCATTTTCTAGCATTTATTCATACTATTATCTGATACAGGTCGATAGTACTGTCAGCAAGCTGTAACTATGAATTACTAATATACAAGGGTTGACACACTCATATTCATAACAACACAGCCAAATAGCTTTTGAATTCTGCACTATGCTTCTGCTACAAGAAAGGTGAACTTCAACTGCCTGTGGATGAGTTTTTCCCAGAACTTCCTCAGGCAACTGCTACTTCTTAGGTATCAGAAATTACCATTGACAGCAGCTAGAGTATGCAAGCAGATCTAGGCAGTTCAGAAATTGCAAGAAAATGTCAGGATGACACAAGTCCCCTTCCTGTATGTTTTAAGAACTTGGATGGAAATAGCAGCACCAGAACACTACCGGAAATCTCCCTTTACTAGGTAAATATGTACTCACAATCTACAATCTTCTCATGAACAACCAGCTCATTTGATACTGATAAATCACTGTTGGAGATTACTGTCAGACTCAGACACACCACCAAAAACCTACTAATTAGGTTCCAAGTTGCAATGTCAGCCTCTGTTCAGATTACTCATACATTTCCAAACTACACCAGGATTAGGTGTTAGGACTATTGTACTGCAAACACAGGTTCATCAAGGAACAAAAAAGTTAATTTCTCCCCAGGATGTCAATACTTCACTGATTACTGCACAAGATTTCCCAAAGGGACTAGCATTCTCTACACTACAGAAAAAAAGGCTTGCATTTTAAAGTGAACTTTTTCCCACAAAACCACCAAGAACATTAACAGTACTGCTATTTCTTCAGTGGCAAATTTAATTTATCCACTGTTCACTGACACATAGGCTAAAGAAGCACTTTCACTGCTTAACGAGTAACACCAGCGCCAGGTACTTTTAATGACTGAAAAGGAGACAGACATAGCAGATTGGCAAGGCTGGAAGGTGCTTACCACTATCAATTACACAGGGTAACTCTTCATTATATGGAAGCAAGAAGAGCGCTTTGCCAAGAAGTTGAAAGAAAAAGTGTAGAGACTTCATTACACAGAACGCTAGTAGCTTTCAAACAACAGTAAGTTTTTGAAAGTTTGAGGCTGGAAAGAAAAAAGTCTTGTACTTCTACTCTGATGACAGAACTATGATATGCAAGTTTTTATGAATTATATCAAGCTTTTATTAGCTTGTGTGTAAATCTGCTAAAATTGTTTCAGAAAACCCAAAACTATACAAAGTATATTTCGTGCAGAATGCTCTTTCTGAAAATACTAAACCTTTGTTCATAACTTTTTTTTTTTAAAACATCACAGTGTGAGTGACAAAAATTTCCTCAAATACAAAAATGCTAGGTTTAGATTAGAAAACACATTACAAAGTGCAAGTTTGAACTGGACAGCACAGGTATCACAGATGCACGTTTGTGCTGTTCTCACCAGAAGTGTTCAGGGTTTCTGACTATTGCTTCTTCCATAGAGCAAAGGGAAAGAAGTAACCCCTAGCAACTGCAGAACTGGAGACAGGGTCCTTGTATTCCCCAACGTCACAGGGAGAGGATGGACAGGCACAAAGAAGTGGCATATAGGCCACTTTACTTCACAGTGGGCCACTGTGAGAAGAATCCCACCGCCACCACCAGGACACAGCTGGTCAGCTGTGCTCTAGCAGAAAGGCCACTCATCATTGCTCAGGCAAGTGAGCAGTGAACTAGCTGACTTCAGCCGAGGCGAGCAGTGAGCAGCAGCTGGTTCGTACATCAAGCTGGCAGCACAACTTACCAGCGCCGCCCTTTTTTAAAGCGTGGCTCTGTCACCAAGAGACAGAAGAATTTTGTTCAAAAAGCCAAAAGGAGACAGATGAAACATGAAGTAATAGTCACAAGGTTGTCACATTTCTACAGCAACTATGGAAAGGAATAAGGGTTGAAGCTTTTATAATGATGCAGCCCTGTGAAAGCTGCACTGCTGTGCAATGCTAAAGTTAAAACAGAGCACTCCAACTTTCCTTCCAGTTCTCCTTCACACCACAAATTAAGAACAGACCATGTTGCAGCTTATCCAAACAAAGCTAAATTTGCTTAAATGTTTTTCTATATCTGTCACTTCAGTAAGAAAAGTCTGCGTTACTAGTTTAACTCCTGAGACGTGTCCAGGCTGTTAAAACAGGATCAGACATTGAATGAAGGCACTAGCTCAGCTCATCACCAAAAGTTATGAAAACTTCAGAAAAGATGACTGCTGACAAAACTACAATGTGGCTTGCACATCTACAATGCAGATGCCATTTTGTGCACCTTTACGGTGGTGAAGTAGAAAGCTGTGCAGACACAAATGTTTTGTGTAGCATCTTTTCAGGGCAGCAGCAACCACACAGTAAATGTATTCAGGTCCTGTTGGTTTGAAATACAGTACCAGACTATCTTTTTACAGACTACCAAAATACATTTAGTCCTCTCTAATTAGAGAGAGTAAAAAATAAAATAATCACAAGATGTGCATAAAAATCACTCTTTCCAGGTGAATAATCAACAAGAAAAATCCCCTATTAGACAAGTCTGAAAAGTGATACCCTTAGCATGGAAGGCTCAGATTCAAAAATTCAACTAATTCTCCACATTTATACAAGTTTTAGAACATATGTAATGGCTTTACCATACACGTAAGTTAGGGCTTCTCCTTACTTAGGAAAATAGCCTTATATTTCATGTGGAAACATTTATTAACATTTAAGTGTTATAAAAATCATCAAGAAATGTACAAAAATAGATCAAAAAGCACAGCAATTAAACTACGATATGCTTGCTCATGTATGGTCAGGTCTCTTCCCTTCCCCGCCCCTCCCCCCCAAGTTTCTCACTTCAATATTATAACAGTATTGGTACATGCTGAAGGTAGCAGCATTCCCCAGCATACATACAAATTGCAAGTAAGAAAAGGCAAGTGTTTCCATTACCACCACAATTAGTGTACAAGGCCAGGCAAGTGGTTCAAGATATTATTTATGAGGGAGCTCATCTTCCCCTGATGAATCACATTCCAGCCACTAACAAGGTCAGGCTGTCATCTGAATAAAACAAAACCTACCAATAAAACTTTTTTTGGATTACCCTAGGTCATCTGGAAACAAACTTGGTTTAGAGGATTTAATTTTGGCTTCCCGCTTGACACATTTTCTATTTATATTCAAAGTAGTAAATCTACATTTCTGTGGTGCCTAAAAGCAGTATGGTGCATCAGCTTCTGTGAGACCCTGTACCGATGCGTTATGTTGTCAATCCTACCAGCTACTGGAAACAAACGTGCACCAGTAATACCAAGTTCTATTGGAATCTGTCAGTACAGGATCAAAGAAAAGAGGCATCCTTATCAGTGACCTGCATTGTGCAAACGAGCTCCCAACATGATGGGTTCATTAATGCAAATAAAAACAAGCCGTAACAGGGCATGCATTACACAGAACAAGTCAGAGGCAGCTACCCTGAAATGAAATTATTACTTACCCGCAGAATTGACTGTACTGTCTGCAGAGGATAAGTGAGGGTGGTGGCAACTGCTTTGGCTATTGCACCAATCACAAAAGCATCCAAAGATGAGAGCTGTTCAACAGATACGGAACATATTACTTCTACATAGTACCAAAACAGCGAAGTTAGCCAGACGTGCTTAGGGATTCTGCACTGGTACCTGCTACTGGGTTATCAAACTATGTTTGGCATAGAGATTTCATGATGTCTCTGGGTCTTCTCATTTTAAAAAGTTAGTTATAATTCAACCGACTTACTTTCCCACAACTAAAGTTTATTTGTAACTTCTATCTGGTCAGAAGCTTTTGCATTTTGCACTTGCTCACTATAGCTAGGTTACTAAAACATAGTGGAGATAAAGCCATACAACTAGACCAATTTAAAGCACCAAGAGTAGATAGAAGGGAAGTACCATTTGAACATACCATCAATCCATAAGCATTTCAGCTTTTGCAACATTTAAGATAACAAGTCACATGACATTTGTGAAAAGGTGACAGTGAAAGACTCCTTGAAATCACTTTATAATCCTGAGATATATTAAAATTACTAAAATTTAAAAGAAACACAAGAAATAAATATAGCAATTAGCCATCAGGCAAGTAACAATGCAGAGGGAAGCTCAGCTCATCACTCAAAAAATGTATTATCCATAACGTAACTGTATAGACCCATCAGACACAAGCAGAGTGATATAGCTGCAGTATTGACTAAAGGTGGTAAAAAAACCCAAGCCTCAATTATGATGTGAAATCTCACATAAAAATAATTTCATTACGTCTAAAGGAAAAACAAGACGGCTTTGTAACATGTTGATACGATCTAACATTTTAATACAGCCAAATGCATTCTGAAGTCACAAATTAACAGCAAAGCACTGCAGCTTAAACATGTAATGTATTTTAGGATAATGTCATAATGTAACACAAATGCTTTTCAATCTGCTGGAACATAAAAAGAACATGAGTTCAGGTGAGCTGCTATATCTCATATAGAGAAACAAGAAAAAGAATAAAGCAGCAGACTATAAAGCAGGGACAGAAAAGTGATTCTACCTCTATTTAGAGAATCAGGGACATATGATTGCAACACTGTGTTCAATTCTAGTGTCCATCCTTGGAAAAAGTATATTGAAAAACTGATGGCTTCAGGAAAAAAAAGTGTTATTAAAATGACAATATCCAGAACAAATCTGTGATATTTCAAAGACTCAATATACTTGATTTACTGGAGAAAGAGTTAAGAGGTGACTTCAAAACAGTCTGTACGTAAATACTTATAAAGCAGATATATTAAAATTAAAATTTCTACTTGATAAATCAAGACCTATGAACAAATCTAAACAAATGTGGACAGGAGGAGCAGTTTTGTTTTTAGAGGAAGAAGAATTCATCACAAGAATATCTTCCCCAGGAACATGAAAGATTCATGTCTCAATTCATAATGATGGATCTTTTTCAGAAGATACACTAACTAAAAACAACCCTCAAAAATACAAGAATCAAAACCAAACCTACATTTCTGAATTTGCTAAAGTAACACATGTCAAAGAATGTCTTATAACAGAAAAAGTCCATCACCTGGCCTCAAAATACACTCACTTGCAGCTGCTTTTTCAACAGCTTCCGTTTAAAGCCTTCATAAAACATGAACTGTATAGCAGGATTGAAGACCAACAGCAAAGAGGGGAAAGTACCGTTCCATAAAGCCAAGACTCCTTCATCTCGTATTATCTGATGAAAGGCATCTGAGAAGAAAGGTTGGGAAAAAAAAAGTTGTTAAAATCTGGAGTACAAAATTCTGACCGTAGAAGATGAGAAAAGTTACACAGAAAGCCTAATATTCAAAGTGTATAAAAAGCCACTGCCGTCTTTCTACGCTACTTTTTTTTTATCTTCCACTCTAATCTGGAAGTTAACAGAAAAATAGTGACAAAAGAAGTTCTTGCTCACACCACCACTAACAAACAAAAGCTTATCATCTGCACAGACACCCTGCTCTTTTTAGTACAAGCTCAGCATCAGCATTAAGGTCTTCTAGACCTTGTTCAAAACGACAACAATATTGATCTACTTATTTATTTTTAAAAGGAAGACACTCTGAACATGTGGGTGATTAAGAGATTAAGGTGAGTGAAGTTTAATTTGCAGATTGTCTGTCCAAATTCAGACTCCCAGCTATCACCTCACTATGACTGCAGGATTTGTTATAATAAAGATATCTGCCTTTGCAAGAGGTATTTTAGTTACAGGTGTGCTTACTACAAACTCTTAATTACCATCAGATGTGGCCAAGTCCAGTTTCCCATAAAACTCAACGACTGCAAAGTGACAGCAAAGCACAGAGATTCCAAGCTGAATTCCACTATATGAATACAAGTCTTAACTTCAGAGTCCTCAATTTAATTTTCATTTAATGACCTTCTCTTTGGTTGAAGACAACAACAGGTGCTTACCTATTATGCCTTTATAATTGGTTGGTACAATGTCTTCATTTCTAAATTTTGCTCCCTGCAGCTTCAGACGTGTGTTTACTACCCAAAGAGGAGTGGTCAACAGGACATTCACTACACCTAATGCAAAACACAGCACAAAGATAATCAGCCAGAACCAGAAGATTTCAATGTTTTCTTATCCCCTTTTACCCCAGTTCACATACTACTGAAATAACTAGTAAGAAGAGGGAAAAAAACTAACACAGCATAACAGCAAATGTAAACTTGTAATTTGTAACAAGCTACTTCAGGTATTCCCTCTACAGCTCCACCATGAATTAGTTGTCAGCAGACTGCTTGCAGTGGGAAGACATTTCTTCTACTCCTCCCCAAAATTAAAAAAAAAAGCAACCAAACAATAAAACACATCAAATATGAACACACTGAAGGAATCTCAAATGAACTTGTTACTTTGCTGCATACTAGACCACACTGGAGCACAAGATGCTCTACCTTTTCATGCCCTACTTCACTCCGTGATGACTTGCTTCCTGCTTACTTTCAGAAAGAAACAGTGATAAGGTTGGAAGGATTATTTTAGGAGGAAAGATCAAAACAGATGAATGCATGCAGCTTGATTACCAGAACAGAGCTGCTCCTACACTGCCAAAAGACTGAGAATATCGACTTTCTAGAGTTGCTAAGTACACTTAAGGTGGATAACACAGGATTCTGCAAACATTTTAAGTGAGACTTAGGACTGGCAAGAGATTACACACAGTAACAAACCCCAACAGAAAAGTTTGAAAGTTGAGTATCAGCAAGTAGGATGGGGGAGGAGAAATGGGCAAACAGACATCAGGCTGCAGCAAAGAGGTATTGCGAAGCACAGTTCTAAACTAACTGGGAGAAGGATTCAGCAACATTACTTCTGCAATCACCTGGTACAGGTCTTTCCTATTCAGTAATGACCAAGGCAGTTACTTTGAACTAAGTACCTAAAAACAAGCTTCATATCTTTCTTATTAATATTTCTGCATCCCAGAAATTAGCAATTGCTTCTGCACTGGTTGCTTTGGTAGGAGTCTGAGTGACAGACTGAATTATTCCATTATATTGAGGTAGACACAGTTTATCACTAAATAGCAATTATCTATACTAAATATCACTATCAATAACAGTAAATGTGAAAAAGGGGAAACTTTACTACCTACTTTTGGGGTTTTTTTTCTTTTCCTTTAAGGGGGTTCAGAAAAGCAGAATATAACAATTGTATTTCACTATCATTCATAAGGACTACAATCAGCTCTCATAAAAGTTTTGAGCAAAATGAAGCACTAGAAAAGGCAAGCCACATTAACCTCTCTTCACCAAAGTCAATGTGATTACATTATGGAGCAACACATTAGAGCACAATATACTTGTAATTTTTCACCCAGACTCAGTTAAGGTCATAAAACTTTATTTTCCAGACTAGAAAGGCAATTTTTAAAATATATTTTTCCAATCTGTATTTGCTACCAGTAGGAGGAATGAGATATGAGTAAGGAGAATTAGTAAATACCTCAAATGGAATTTTTCAACTTACACCAGATATTATTCTATTATAAATATACAGAATACAGACATTGAAGAGCTTTTACCCTGATTCCTGCACCCTTTGTTGCAGAATGTAATTACAAGAAAGTTCCCCCAGTGATAGAGCCAACTTAAGAATTTCTTTCTTCACTTTCCCCCAACTATTCAGCCGTTCATTATGCCTACACACTGAAAGTACAAGAAACTAGCAGAAAGTGAACAAACACACACACACACCCTCCCCAATAATCACAGGCCTTTTTTTGTAGGTTTTTAAAAATCAGCTGGTCTCAGTGTGGCTGCATGAGCAATTGTTCCTGCAGAATAGCACACGCAGTGGTAATTTTTCAGACTGATTTGCTAGAACAGCCAATAGTGTCATCCCTTCAAATAAATCACTGTAGCATTCACATGACGAAAGAATGAAAAAGAACACAAAGTTCCCACTGTACTTGCATATATCTAGGGACTTACTGTCACTTTCAGATGACAACCTAAAAAGAAGTCTGACAACTGGCACCAAAATCCTTACATTAAATGCTCTCACTTATCCTAATCAAAAAATATTTCACAATTGGCATATATCTTTCCCTCTGAAAAAACTATCACCTCTCCCTGCCACTTGTCTTCATCATCTAAAAGATCATGGTTAGATACCATGGTAAACAACACACCAGGCACAAATAAAATCCCAGACTGCAACAGCACTGTGCTGTGTGCCAGAATTCACAACAGGAACAGTTTATCCATGGGAGTCATAAGCACTCAGTGTGACCTCCAGTGGACTTAATAAAGAAAAACATTAGACAGAATATATTAAAATACATTTCTGATGAAATTGAGATTTTTAAGTATTACCTGCAACAACCCCAAGAACCAAGTCTTTTCCAGTGGTTGAATGCTGACCTTTGACCCAGAGAGCTTTAAGACTATTAAATGTATAAAAATAAACAAAATTGGAGCAGCAAAGGCTGGAGATAACAGGGAACCATCCTCGATATGGTGCCAACCTAATGGAAAGGAAAAAGCCATTGTAAGGATCAGTGAAGTATTCATAGGATCTGGTTGATTTTACATGTTGGTGGAAGCCCAGAGATCTAAGACTGTATACTACACACAATATTAACTAGATATGTCTTTGTCATTAAGGGTAACAAAAAATACTAAATTCTTGACTGTACCATAAAAAAAGCACTTATAAATATAAATTATAGTAATCAGGAATACTTCAACTGAAAAGGAGCTGTAGAGGTACAATATATCCAGCAGATGAATACATGTTTGAAGTACGTATGCTACCGTACAGACTGCTACGGTCAGTTCAAACCATATACTAAAACATACCAAGGCATGAGAATTCTCCTCTGTGTTGAGAAACGGAGTTATCAGTCCAATACAAAAGAGAACACCTCAGTAAAGAGATGCTCACATCTCCAAGGAAACAAAGCAATGCTTAACATAGCTGGAAAAAAATTAACAAAACTACTCCTTCAATACAAAATAAAAAAAAAAAAATCTATAGTGTGTCTGGGTTCTTACATAAAATTTAGATGGAAGACTAGTTACTGAAATCAATATACTCCACCACAGACAGTTCTCCAAAGGATGCAGTCATGAGAGATGCAGGTGGCAGGAATTTCTAATAAATGCCTTGCATAAAGTCTACAGCAAACCAATCAGGTAAGTGAGAAAAAGACACTACCTATTTAAATTTAACTAGATTAATCACACATGAAAAACTGAATATCCCCTTATCCCTTTATTATCAAAACCAGGACAGATTCAGAGCTATCTTATTTTCCAGGTGTTGTGAATAATTGTCATTGTTTGTGTATCATTAAATCAATCTTGACTTAAGAATGATTTCATAACAGCTGACTAATAAAGCTTCCTTCTCTGACAGGCCTGATAAGCCTGTAAAACAGGGACACCTCAGAAAACTGCCCTACATCCCCAGCATGTTCTATAATACATCCGAAAAAAAAAAATTATATGCACCTTCACTGAAGTTGCACAGGATAAATAAAGAACAAGTACCACGTTAAGAGCACATGAGAAATCTCCTCAATGACCAGCAGTAATCACAGAGGCTCTTTAGAATTCATGATCTTGGGAATACAGAGAATATGTCTCCCCAGGAAGGAGATGACAAAAGATGCAAGGCTGGTAAACACAGCACCGAACTGTTCTTATGATGTAAATGCTAGTTTCTCATCTTGGATGCACCAAGTGCTTCTCACTCCCACGTAGCTGAAGATACACCACGTTATTAGGACTGTTTCTGAAGTTACAGGCTTAGCTAACCATACAGTTACAATTACAAATTAACTGGCTATACTGTTACTCAGGAGTAGAGGTAAAATTATTTTTGCACAACCTGTCTCTTCTGTACTGGAAAAGAAAGGGACAAACACCCTGTGGGGACCATGTCCGCTGAGAGTGTGAGTTTGGTTTTGCTTAATTTATTAAGAACTTCTGATTATTATTTGCAAAGGAAACATCTTGCAGTATAAAACATGAAACTGTAACAACAACATAAGTTTATTTTAATGATTTGTCAGTGCTAGCACCTGTAATTCACATACAAATACTTCTGCACACAAACAGAACCTAAGTTTGTGATCCAGACCACAACCTTGAGAAGAACTCAGTGTACACCAGCGAACACCTTTCACATCACCTAGAAAAGGAAGAAGGCACAGGAAAGCAAAGCTGTTTCATAAACTCCTACAGAAAGTCCATTAGCTAGACCTATTTGTTTCATGTTACATCTAGATGAGAAAGCCAGTCTCACAACAGTGTAATATGAGACAAGACTCTACAAACCAATGCAAACAAGACATCTCTGATCTCCCACCACAGAATTTGGATTTGGGGGGGAGGGGGGGGGGTTGGTTTTGTTTGGTATTGTTTTGGGTTTTTTTTTCAGACATCTGTAAAACTAGAATCATTGCTTAGCCATGCCTTGCCAATACCTTTGGAAGAAACAATGTTTACCTCTTGCCAGAATTACTGATTTTTCTGTCTGGCAGGAAAAGTAGGATGACCACTTGTGCAGTCTCTCCATTTCAGTTAACTTCTTAATTTTTTTTTTTTTTTTTTAAAAACTTTTTCTTTCTTTTTTAAGTCGACATTTAGTTGACACCCTCATGTAACAAATGTAATGCAGGAATGTGAACAAAAGAGATCACCAACTGACTGAGAAGTACTCATGCACACAACTGCCAACTGCTCATGTTCAAAGGCAGGAAAACATTGGCCAAGCTAAACTTTTGTCAGCTTCAATGTCCTAGAAGCTCTGGTCTACGCAAGAGTTCCAGGGATTTGCTTTGGAAAATACTCGTAACAAGGACACACATACAACTGCTTTTCCCAGCAGTTCAGCTCAGACTGCGTGGCAAATAAAGCACAACATTGCTGAAAATTAACTCCTTTTAGATAGATCTTCAGTCTCATCAGCATAAAGAGTTTATTCCCACTTGTTGTTTATTCCCACATGATTAGGAGGAGAAAAAAACGTCCAAGTGGGAAACAGGTCTCAATTCTCCTGTTGAAAGTGGCTCAACTGCCCAGGAGTTTCGTCTTCGTTATGAGAAATGGACACACCCAGGAATCCAGGCAGACGAAGCTGGTTTATCAGGTACATGAAGGTACGTTTGCGTACAAACCTGCATTTCTGAGGGGGCACAGCTATCTCCCTAATGGAGGCACAGTTACATGACTGAACAGCTCGATTGCATAAGGTGCTCAACAAAGCTACTTTGAATTAGCTCAAGATGAACACATAAGATTACATGAGTCATATCACACTTATATGAAAACATTTTAATTCAAAATAAAACTCTGTCCACATGGGCTAACTATTCCACTTTAACAGCAAATTCAAATTAGTTTCAGAGCTTGCCTACATGAAGACAAGAGGAAAATTAGTATCTACTCACAGGCCTTCTTCTTTGATTATTTCCAGTAGGACTGCCGGTGTTGTCTTAGACTTCCGCTTCTCATCAACTGGAAAACAGAAGAACCAAACTTTTAGATTATTCTGATTTTTAGCACTCATTTTTCAACACTTTATCCTTCCTATTCTGAGCACGGAATCACAGAATGGTTTGAGCTGGAAGGGATGTTATAGATCATCCAGTTCCACCTCCCCTGCCATGGGCAGGGACACCTTGCACTAGACCAGGTTGCTCAAAGCCCCCTCCAGCCTGTCCTTGAACGCTTCCACGAAGGGGGCAGCCACAGCTTCTCTGGGCAACATGTTCCAGCGCCTCACCACCCTCACGGTAAAGAATTTCTTCCTTATATCTAAACCTACCCTCTTTCAGTTTAAAGCCATTACTCCTCCTCCTATTACTCCATGTCCTCGTAAAAAGTCCCTCTCCAGCTTTCTTGTAGGCCCCTTCAGGTACCGGAATGCTGCTCTAAGGTCTCCCTGGAACCTTCTCCAGGCTGAACAACCCCAACTCTCTCAGCCTTTCCTCACAGGAGAGGTGTTCCAGCTCTCTGACCGTTTTTGTGGCCCTCCTCTGGACCCGCCTCAACAGATCCATGTCCTTCCTGTGCTGAGGCCTCCAGAGTTGGATGCAGGACTCCAGGTGGGGCCTCACCAGAGCAGAGCAGAGGGGCAGAATCACTTCCCTCGCCCTGCTGGCCACGCTTCTCTTGATGCGGCCCAGGACACAGTTGGTCTTCTGGGCTGCGAGCGCACGCTGCCGGGTTATGTTGAGCTTCTTATCAACCAACACCCCCAAGTCCTTGTCCCCAGGGCTGCTCTCAAACCATTCTCCACCCAGCCTGTATTTGTGCTTGGGTTTGCCTCGACCCATGTGCAGGACCTTGCACTTGGCCTGGTTCATCTTCATGAGGTTCGCATGGGCCCACCTCTCAAGCCTGTCAAGGTTCCTCTGGATGGTGTCCCATCCCTCCAGCGTGTCAACTGCACCACGCAGCCTGGTGTCATAGGCAAACTTGCTGAGGGTGCCCTCAATCCCACTGTCCATGTCGCCCACGAAGATGTTAAACAGCAACAATCCCAACACTGACCCCTGAGGAACACCACTCGTCACTGGTCTCCACTTGGACCAGAAGAGTACATTTCTTCTTCCTCAAAGCATAGACGTTCCCTACTTCTGCAGCAATTCCAGAAAGCATCTCTATATTGTCATTTGCTAGGTAAGGCTACTTCCTTTTTCATTCTTCCCCAGACTAGCAGGTTCTGTCGGGCACCAGAGTAGCCACAGTTACCAACTCCTAACCTGATAGCTGTGACATGAACTGAAGGTAGGTTTACCTTAGGTAAGAGACTAGAACTGGGCCTGCCTAACTGCTCTCAGAATTGTACCTTGGACTCCAGACTAGTTCCACTAGCAGAGCAATCTCTTACAGTTAATCTGCAAACAGCTAAGCCTTAGCAAAACACTGTTTCTTGCTGCATTGAAAGCTGCTCAACAGCGATATGGTGCTAATTTCTCAACCACGTATTTTTGACGACCTGGCTGATGATCTCCATCTAGTTCTTAGTAATGCTTTAGTCACAGTGCTAAAATGCTTGGCGATTCTGTGACTTTTGATTGGGAGACAGAGCATTACAACCACAAAGTTTATACTCGACATTCCTACTCTGTCCTAACCTTGACTTTTCCCATTAAACCATTCTCAGGAATAACTGTAGCCTAGTTTTTCACAGTACTGCCCCTGCGTTTTGAAGTGTTCTCAGCAGCCAAAAGCAGCAACAAACGAACATAATCCTGTGTAATCTCACATCTTTATTTTTCTTTTTGGTCTTAGATAACCATTTAAAAGCCATGCCTGGCCACACATCACACAGCCTTTTCAGCTAATTAAAAGGTTGACCAATACTTTCATAAGGCAGAATTACCCTTCACCTGGAAAAATGGTGTTAGTGATTAAATGGTGCTAGTGTTACGCAGGTAAGATTCCTGCTCAGGCAAGACAGGTCCCCCTACAACCACCCTTACAAGTGCCCAAGCCAAGATGAACAGAAACACCATTGTACAAAGAAACTGGAGATTGACACTTACCCTGAAGTCGAAGCCTAGCTGTATCCAACGGAAAAAACACAGTCATTGCAGTCATACTGCCCTGAAAAACAAAACAGACTGGCTATAAAATGTATCAGTTGCTTGTACAGAAGATGCCTGCCAGACTTCGCAGCCCTTCACTTCTCATCCAGAAAACAGTGTAGTGAGCAAGTTTAAAAAGGGGATAAACTCCATACATAACAAAGTCTTTTTGAAGTATTTTTTGGTCCTGCACTTACAAAACAAGTTTTTTCTCTTGCATTAGATCAACCTAAAACTAAAAACATTAGAAATTTTTTGCCCAAAGAGAAAGTTTTTGAAGTCTAAGAGCTGATAAAGTGGGTATCAGGAGACAAACATACTGTACTTTCTCTGCCTCCCATTAGCCTCAGTATCCAATCTTTTGTCTAAAAAAAAAAAATGGCACAAGCAACCGTTGTGTTACAATAACCCTGCTTTCACTTTAGAAAAAAGAAACAGGAACTTCTGTTCATTAAAAACTGATAATACAAGTTTTTCCCTACTTAATCCAGCATTGTACCAAATTCCAATGTAGGCAATAAAGATCTGCCTACCAAGACACCCCGTGGCATGAATTACATAGGATGAATTAAATCATGACCTAGACATCACCAGATTCACTTCCTGTGAATCCAACACTCTCTCTTCACTTCCTGTGCCATCCAACCGTTAAAGCCTCTAAACAGAAAAGCCAGCAGCCACTCTCCTTTACAACACGGTTAAATACAGTCATTTGCAAATGCTCTTATCTTCCACGCAGGCAGCTGTTCCCTCTCCCTCCACCACCATTCAGCTTCTTCATTCTTTGAATGAATTAATCTCTAGCATTAATATTGCACAGCTTTTGGAAAAGATACCTAACTCAGTAAGATCCTGGCATGGTGTAACCTGTTAACACTCTACGGCAGTATTAAATGCATTTAGTGGCTGCTAAAGCCATGGCACTCTTCCATTAGTAACCATGCGAACCGTTTAAATGGTGGGAAGGTCTGGGATACCGCAAGTCACACAAGCACTGTGTTTAAAGCACACCACACAGTCCAACTTGAACTTTATTCTAGAGCTATGTTATGCCATACATTCAGGCAAGCTTTGCCACTGGAAACACTCTAGCTCCTGATCAGACTGCTTGGACCTATCTCTACAACCAGCAACAGAGGATTATTTTTCAGGTGGTGTTTCCTCACTAAGACAACTCTCAGTTGAAGCCTTAACAAAACTTAAGTTTGTCCAGTTTTCATAACACCAAGTAGCAGATGAAATGAAACACTTTGCCATAATTACCTGGTTATTTTAACCCATTTAGTTTGGGCTCTAGCCAGAAAGGTTGGTTCTGCTCTCCCATGTGTTCTCCTCTTGCCCTGTGTCTGCTCATTCTCAGTGACTGCTGTGTACACATCTGGACAGCAAGTAGGATTTACGAACCCAACCTGATTAAAAATTTACAAAAAATTAATTTCAGCGAGAAGGCCAGTACTAGCACAAAAGTGCCAGAAAGAGCCAAAATATACCTCCTGCTGACAGCTGCATTACAGCAGCTCTGAAGCCGACCTCAAAACACAGTTACACAGATCTGTGCACAAAACAGTCACAAGGCTGCACAGTCACTACAAGTTCCAGCCTTTCCCTGTTCAATTTATCCTGCTTCCATCCTCCCGAAGTGAGATTTATCCTGAATCCTGCTCTCAGTGCAATCCACCATACAGCAACACAAACACTTGCACTCACAAGCAGAAAATGGAAATGGGAAAATAGCTGGGGTAGTGGCACACAGAACAAAGGCGTGGACAGAAGGTACAGCATGGAATATTTCAGTTGGACCTGCAATGATCATCTAGTCCAAATGCTTGACCACTTCAGGGCTGACCAAAAGATTAAGGGCATTGTCCAAATGCCTCTTAAACATTGACAGGCCTGGGGCATCCAACACATCTCTAGGAAGTCTGTTCCAGTGTTCGACCACCCTCTCAGTGAAGAAATGCTTCCTAAGGTCCAGACTAAACCTCCCCTGGTGCAACTTTGAACAATTCCCATGTGATGAGCCTTACAGGCTTCTTAAAATTGGCTTAAAAGATATATGAAGTTATAGCTCAACAAAATGTCATGAGATAACTCAGCTGATCTAACAGATTACTGCCAATAAAAGATAATGTGCACCCTCACCCCTCCTTTTGCTAAATTGAGGAAAATAAACTCAGAAAAGCAGAGTTACTTTTCTCCTAGGTTTATAAATGGAAGAACTCAACTACACGGCGAGGAGAATGTCAGAAGCATCCCATGAAGGAGGCAGGATTTCATGGCAAGAAGAGAAAGGAGAAGGACGAGCCCTATCCCCAGCAACAAAAACTCCTGAGATGGGCTCAGATTCCTTACTGTATCACACTTCAGCGCGGCAGGGAAAGTAACCCACGTTACTGATTGCAGGAATGTATGCTGAAATGTATGACCCTGTACTGCCGAAAGGGCGAGGCTTCACTGTCTGCCTTCCTACCACCTCCCTGTCGGTGCCGAATCCCAGCAGCTTGCCAAATCAAGTCATGCTGTTGCTGAATAATCACTAGGACAGGTACAAACTGGCTTAAGCAATCCCAGCTCTTGGTCAACTGTGTTTGCATCGCTGCCTCTTTCATTCTGGTGGCATAACATTTTGGACACCTACACACTAATGTAGACAAGGAAACTCATCTGGCTGAAAAAGAAATTTTTCCACTGGGCTACTTCTTCAGTCGGATCAGTTCCCTGATCAGCTGCAGCACCACACAAACAACTGTGCAGTAGCCAAGAAGTGGCACTAAGTGGTCAGAACAAGTGGCCTGAAGTGACTCTGCTGCCACGAAGAGGCAGCCTAAAGTTTGGTTTTCTAAAAAATAATAACGATAAAAAATTAAAAAGTTGTCAGCCAACATTCAGTGCCAAACAAATCAGCGCCAAACAAATCAGCTTGATTGCTGTCATAAAACTCCTATAAAATTCTCATTCCTATTTCATTTGGAAGAGGAAGGTTACTTTATAGCTATATGCAGAGTTAAAGGATACTTAAAGTCATTCAAAGTTCACAAGAAATCAAGTACTGATTTTTTTGCTGCTCACGAAACTATTCCTCTGTCTCAGGTTTGACTAGGTAGCCTAGCAGATATATTAACTTTCACCATATTAGAATAGAAACAAAAATTATCATGTTGTGATCTGACATGTTCTTCTGACTCATTACCTCAGCACAGTTTTGTGGGTTGCTTTTTCTTTTTTATTTTTAAATTCTTACGCCAGATCTGCACACCAGTGTGCTTTATAATAACTTATAAACAAATGGTGAGACAATATCAGAACAGTCAGTACCCATGTCAAAGATCTTGCCAAAACAGTAAACAGAAATATCTAAATGGATGAGTATATCTTTACTACAACAAAAACAAACAAACAAAAAAATCAAGGTTTCCAACAAAAGGCGTAAGAAAAAGCCACCTCATTTCAAGAAAAAATCTTGTTCCAGAACTTTAAATTATATATGAATATTAGTGACAGAAAGTGGAAGTCATAAAGGTACAGAAGTCCAACAGCTGCAAAAAGTTCTGTCTTCCTTCACAGCAACATCACTGCAGCAGAGATATAAGCATCTTTAAACAGATGAAACAGGGAATTTCTACTAACTTTATTAATACCACCAAGGGACGTAAGATACCATTTTATCACGCGTTTTAAGTTTATGGCTGGATTTATAAGTTTGATTCATACCCCTGAACTTTGTTCAGGAGCACAGCCTGATTATAGCGATCAGTGTATGAGAGTGAGCACCTAACAGTGAGGGCCAGGTAGTATCACCGACTTCTGTACAAGCCAGCATAAGGAGAGCAAGTAGGATTTCAATAACGAGATCATTCGAGAGAGTTCCATTTCTTGAAAGTGGAAACAAAATTCCTCTTGCCTTTGATGCTTAAATAAGCACACTTAAAACACTTTAAAGAGCAGACAACAATCCCATGTTTACTTATGATAAAGTCAAAACAATCTTTAGAGTCTTTTTTTCTTTTTAGAATCAGCCTTTATTGTTCAATAACATTTAGTGACTTTCATCCCCTATAAGACATTGCGAGTTATTTTAAGGACTCAAATTAGAACAGGAAGTTTTGCCAGAACAGTTGATCAGCAACTGCTAAGATACATATTTTGGTGTTCTTGCCAGTCTGGAATAACCCAGGAGTAAAGCTGCATCAGCTTGCTGGAAATCCATCAATACGTCTGGTCTAACACGCTACGCTGTGCTAGAATTCTTAATCTATTGAAGTACAAGACTGATTTGTTATTTACAGAGCCAGCACTCATTCATTCAGCGGCTGGGCATACTAGGGAATCTACAGAATCTACACAATACTTTTTAATTTACAAGTGTCTTATGAAAAGTTTAGGTCAGTAAGCTGTAGGGGCCTCCTCTAACTGCACTGCACTTGCTTCAAGTTTGGATTAACACCTCTGCCTTGCCTTGCCTCGCCCTTTGCGACTTCTATTTATTTATGAAACAATGGCAGAATGGGGATGCTTAGTACAACTCTGATACTGCACAGTTGAAGTGCTGTCCCTCCACTTTTACTTCTGGAAGGCTGAAAATTTTCATAATTAATTCAACGCCCAACTTCAGACGCTCACACGCTCACCACCTCCGAAGAGCCGGCCTCAAGACTTCTCAAATCCCCCCATCCAAAACCAGCGAGGCACAAAACGAGGGAGGGCTGTGCAAGACTCGGGCGTCAGGGGGTCCTCACCCTCTCCTCCGGACCGAGCAGGGCCTGGGCACGGCCGCGCAGGGGTCACGCCTCGGCACCCCCCGCCCGGGCACCCCAGCGCTGCGGGGCCCACTCCGGGCTCCCCACCTCCGCCGCCCCTCAGCCACACAAAGGCCTACAGCGGCCCGCGACCTCCTCGGCGCCCCCCGCCAGGCTGCCACAGCCGCTCCGCCC